>Ga0213827_1000050_pt1 | contig 173630 bp, 157 predicted proteins | sample MC6MC0898MG_FD_180669 | JGI IMG/M metagenome (GOLD analysis project Ga0213827, IMG submission 180669) | Enriched soil aggregate microbial communities from Iowa State University, Ames, United States - MC6-MC0898-MG | ecosystem: Environmental > Terrestrial > Soil > Unclassified | place: USA... | reverse complement strand
CCAGTACGACGGCGGCGACATGACCGCGCCGTTCGGTGGCTTCAAGCAGTCGGGCAACGGCCGTGACAAGTCGCTGCATGCGCTGGAGAAGTACACCGAGCTGAAAGCGACCTGGATCAAGCTGTAATCCAGTAGGTCCACTTCGCGGGTAAACCCGCTCCCACAGGTCTTCACTGTTCTCAAAGGCAGTGCAGTACCTGTGGGAGCGGGTTTACCCGCGAATGGGCCAAAGGAAATTCAACAGGGAGGTCAAATGCGCTGGGGAACCTACTTTGCCGTGCTGGCATCGGTGCTGAGCGTCGGGCTTGCACTTGGTGTGAGCATGCCACTGGTGTCCTTGCGCCTGGAGGCCTGGGGCTACGGCAGTTTTGCCATCGGCGTGATGGCCGCGATGCCGGCGCTGGGCGTACTGATTGGCGCCAGCCTGGCCAGCCGCCTGGCCGGCTGGGTCGGCGTGCCCTCGGCCATGCGCCTGTGCCTGTGGGGCGGGGCAGTGTCGATTGGCCTGTTGGCGTTGCTGCCGAGCTACCCATTGTGGCTGGCGCTACGTTTGTTGATCGGCATGTCGCTGACCGTGGTGTTCATTCTCGGCGAAAGCTGGATCAACCAGCTGGTGGTCGAGCAGTGGCGTGGCCGCCTGGTGGCCTTGTATGGCAGCAGCTATGCCTTGAGCCAACTGGCCGGGCCGCTGGTGCTGGGTTTCCTGGGCTCCGACGATGACTTCGGCTTCTGGGCCGCGACCGGCCTGTTGCTGCTGGCGCCCTTGCTGCTGTTGGGCCGGGGTGGGGCGCCGAGCACCGAAGCCTGCAGTGTCACCTTCAGTGACCTGTTCGCCTTTTGCCGCCGCCTGCCGGTGATCGCCTGGGCCATTGCGCTGTTCGCCTCCTTCGAGGCGATGATCCTTACCCTGTTGCCGGTGTATTGCCTGCAGCAAGGCTTCACCACCGAGCTGGCGCTGTTCATGGTCAGCACCGTGGTGGTGGGTGATGCGGTGCTGCAGCTGCCGATTGGTGCATTGGCCGACCACATGTCACGGCGCACGCTGTTCACCGGTTGCGCGGTTACCTTGCTGTGTTCCAGCCTCGCGATTCCATTGCTGCTGCAAACCCCGGCGATCTGGCCGTTGTGGGTGCTGTTCGGGGCCAGTGCCGGTGGTCTGTTCACCTTGTCGCTGATCTTGATAGGCGAGCGTTATCGGGATGACGCGCTAGTGCGTGCCAATGCCCATGTGGCGCAGTTGTGGGGTATCGGCTGCCTGCTGGGGCCGTTGCTGGCCGGTGCGGGGAGCCAGTGGCTCAGTGGTCATGCGTTGCCGCTGCTGATGGCAATCGGGGCCGCAGGACTGGTGGTGTTGACCCGGCGTAAGGGTGCCTTCGAACCTGCACCTGCCTGATGTTTTGGGGCGCAAAGCGCCCTCAACCACCGAAACTACAGCATCTTCTCCAGCCCGACGGCCTTGCTGATCCAGGCATTGAACCGCCGCCACATCCCGCCTGGCTCTGCTGTCAGTGTATGCATCTGGCCATTGTCCTCGGTCACCCAGACCAGTTTGTCATTCGCCAACTTCACCTGATAACTCAGTGCCGGCGCCATACCCTGCAGGGCAAGCTCACGGGTGTACTCGGCCAGCTCCGGGCTGTCCACCAACACCCCCACCTCGGTATTCCACAGCACCGACCGCGGGTCGAAGTTGAACGAGCCGATGAAGGTCTTGCGCCGGTCGAACACGATCGCCTTGCTGTGCAGGCTCGAATCGGAACTGCCATGGAAACTCATGCGCCCGGCGCTTGGGTCGCCAGGCTGACGGCGCAGTTCGAATAGCTGCACGCCGTGTTCGAGCAACGCCCGGCGATAGGGCGCATACCCGCCATGCACCGCTGGTACATCGGTGGCTTCCAGCGCATTGGTCAGCAGCCTCACCGACGCCCCGGCGTCGGCACGGCCGGTCAGGTACAGCAGCCCCGGCTCGCCCGGTACGAAGTACGCCGAAACCAGGATCAGCTCCTTGTGTACGTTGGCCAGGTCTGGCGCCAACTGCTGGCTCATCAACAGCTGCGGGTCGGGCTCGTCATCGGCCAAAACCTTGCTTGGCGCATCCCAGAGTGCCGAGCTGTGGGCCCAGATCAGCTCATTGCGCCAGACATCCAGGCGCGGCTGCGATTGATAGGCCATCAACCGGTCATACAGCGCCTTGCGTTTCACCCGCGCCTCGGCCAGCGACACCTCCAGGCGATGGCGGCTGGCACGCAGGTCGTCGGCATCTGGCTGTTGCCAGAGGAAGTCACCGATAGGCCGGCTCAGCGCGCTGTTCCAGTACTGGTCGAAACCGTGCCCCAGCTGCTCGGCCACCGGGCCCACGCCGAGCATGTCGATGTCGGTGAAGTTGAGGTTGGGCTCGGCATCGAAATACTCGTCACCCAGGTTGCGCCCGCCGACGATGGCCATGCTGTTATCCACCAGGAACAACTTGTTGTGCATGCGCCGGTGCTGGCGCGACAGGTTGAACAGGCGGCCTACGGCCCGGGTGACGCCGGTGCTGCGCCCCAGGTGCAGCGGGTTGAATACGCGGATCTGAATATTCGGGTGGGCGTCGAGGGTGCCCATGATGGTGTCCAGGCCATCACTGGTGGTGTCGTCGAGCAGGATACGTATGCGCACGCCACGGTCGGCGGCGCGCAGCAACTCGTGAACCAAGGCGCGGGTGCTCAGGCCATCGTGAACGATGTAGTACTGCAGGTCGATGCTCGCCTGGGCGTTGCGGATCAGCTCGGCACGGGCGCGGAAGGCTTCGTTGCTGTTGGGCAGCAGGCGAAAGCCCGAGCGCCCTTCATAAGGCGCGGCCTGGCGCAGCACCGAACGGCCGAAGGCCGAATCCTTGGCTGGCAGCGCCTGGCTGATTTCACGCGGTGTACCGACGCTGGCACAGCCTGCAAGGCCGAGCAGCGCCAGCAGCAGAGGCAGAACTCGCTGGAGTTTCAAGGTGGATCGTCCTGTACAGCAAAGGCCTGAAAGGTTGGACCGTGGAGGGCGGCGCAAAGTTACCCGTCGGCGTTGTCTTCATCCAGTAGACGAAGGGCGGTTTCACCCACCTTGCGCACGGCGTCCTCGATCTGCGGCGTTGGCCGCGCGGCGAAGTTCATGCGCAGGCAGTGGCGGAACTTGCCCGAGGCGGAAAAGATGCTGCCCACGGCCACTTGCACGCCCTGTTCCAGTAAAGCGCGATTCAGCCGAAGCGTATCGAAATGTTCAGGCAACTCCACCCACAGCATGAAGCCACCCTGGGGCCGACTGACGCGGGTGCCAGGCGGGAAGTAACGGCTCACCCAGTCGCTCATCAGGTCGCGACCGCGCTGGTACTGGCTACGCATGCGCCGCACGTGCGGCTGGTAGTGCCCGGCGGCGATGAAGTCGGCGATGGCCAGTTGTGGCTGGGTGGCGGTACTGCCGGTGCTGATGTACTTCATGTGCAGCACCCGCTCCAGGTAGCGCCCCGGCGCCACCCAGCCGATGCGCAGCCCCGGCGCGAGGGTCTTGGAGAACGAACTGCACAGCAGCACGCGACCGTCGTCGTCGAGCGACTTGAGGGTACGTGGGCGCGGGTAGGTGTAGGCCAAGTCGCCATACACATCGTCTTCCAGGATCGCCACGTCATAGCGTTGCGCCAGGCTCAGCAGGGCCTTCTTGCGCGCCTCGGGCATGATGTAGCCAAGCGGGTTGTTGCAGCTCGGGGTGATCTGGATGAGCTTGATCGGCCACTGCTCCAGCGCCAGTTCCAGCGCTTCGAGGCTGATGCCGGTGATCGGGTCGGTGGGGATTTCCAGCGCTTTCATGCCCAGGCCCTTGAGGGTTTGCATGGCGCCGTGGAAGCTCGGCGAGTCGACGGCGACGATATCACCCGGCTCGCACACCGCGCGGATGCTGCACGACAGCGCCTCGTGGCAGCCGGTGGTCACCACCAGGTCAGCCGGGCCCAGGCGGCAGCCGGAGTCGAGCATCAGGCGGGCGATCTGTTCGCGCAGGGCGAGGTTGCCGTGGATGTTGTCGTAATACAGCCCCGGCATGTCCTGCCTGCGGCTGAGCTGGGCGAGGCTGCGCAGCAAGGGTTTGAGGCTGGGGCTGTCGATGTCGGGCATGCCGCGGCCCAGCTGGATCACATCCTTGCGCGGGGTGCTGCGCACCAGTTCCAGTACCTGCTCCCATTGGGAGATATCCACAGGGCGCTGTGCGGGTCGGCTGACAGCGGGCAGGGCGGCGAGGTGGCGATGGTCGCTGACGAAGTAGCCGGACTTGGGCCGTGGCGAGACCATGCCGCTGTCTTCCAGCATGCGGTACGCCTGCTGCACGGTGCTAAGGCTGACACCGTGCTCCATGCTCAATGCGCGCACCGACGGCAGGCGCTGGCCGGGGCGGTAGAGGCCCTGCTCGATGCGGGCGCCGAGCAGCTCGGCAAGATTCAAGTAGAGCGTCACGGCATACTCCTGCGCAGCGTTGTAGCTGCGACCAGTACAGTTGCGTTGAAAATACAGCATTCAGCCGCCAAGCCGCCAATTCTGTATGGGAATAATAACGCTGTATTGGCTCTGTATTGCCGGGGTCGCCAGCGCGCATGCTTTCTCCACGGTAACCACTGAATGGGAGAACGCAGCGATGGGTGGCATGAGCGATGTGCGCTTGCAATTGATGGCCAAGGAACTGGAAGCGGGGCACAAGGCCAAGGTCTGCAACGCACCGGCCGACCTGGGCCGTTGGGGGCTGATGCTGCATCGTTGGCACACCCGCAGGGCGCTGCTGCAGCTGGATGACAATCAGCTACGTGATATCGGGTTGAGCTGGGAGCAGGCCCGCAAGGAGGGCCGTAAACCTTTCTGGAAAGACTGATTCAAGGTGCATGCATAACCTGTGGGAGCGGGCTTGCCCGCGAAGGATCCAATGCGGTGCATGGTCAGGGCTTCGCCCTGATTCGCGGGCAAGCCCGCTCCCACAGATACAGAGGTGATCTATACCAATTCTTTGAGGCGATGCCAAAGCATCCCCAATGCCAGCAGCGGCGAGCGCAAGTGCTTGCCGCCGGGGAAGGTAATGTGCGGCACCTTGGCGAACAGGTCGAAGCGCCCGCTCTGCTGGCCGCTGATCGCCTCGCCCAACAGGCGCGCCGCCAGGTGCGTGGCGTTGAGCCCATGCCCTGAATAGGCCTGGGCGTAATAGACATTCGGCTGGCTGGCCAGGCGGCCGATCTGTGGCAGGCGGTTGGCGCCGATGCCGATCATCCCACCCCACTGGTAGTCGATGCGCACCTCGGCCAGCTCGGGGAATACCTTGAGCATCTTTGGCCGCATGTACGCGGCAATGTCCTGTGGGTCGCGGCCGGAGTAATGGCAGGCGCCGCCGAACAGCAGGCGGTGGTCGGCGGAAAGGCGATAGTAGTCCAGTGCCACGCGCTGGTCGCACACCGCCATGTTCTGCGGCAACAGCCGGCGCGCGCGTTCTTCGCCAAGCGGCTCGGTGGCGATGATGTAGCTGCCGGCCGGCAGCACTTTACCGCCCAGCTCACGGTTGAGGTCGTTGTGGTAAGCGTTGCAGCACAGCACCAGGGTTTTGGCACGCACGCGGCCCTGGGCGGTGTGCACCTTCACCTCGGGGCCGTACTCGATGCGGCTGACTTCCGATTGTTCGTACAACTGCACACCGAGACGGCTGGCCACGGCCGCTTCACCCAGCGCCAGGTTGAGCGGGTGCAGGTGGCCCGAGCCCATGTCGATCAGGCCGCCGACGTAGCGGTCTGAACCCACCACGCTGTGGATATCGTCTTTTTGCACCAGGCGCAGTTCATGGCGGTAGCCCAGGCTGCGCAGTTCGTCGGCATCCTCGGCAAAGCCTTGCAGCTCGCCGGGCTTGTTGGCCAGGTCGCAGTAACCCCAGGTCAGGTCGCAAGCGATGGCATGGCGCTCGACCCGCTCGCGGACGATTTCCACGGCTTCCAGGCCCATCAGCTTCATGCTGCGCACGCCCTCTTCGCCGATCACCGGGAGGAACTGCTCGAGGCCATGGCCGACACCGCGGATCAACTGCCCGCCATTGCGTCCGCTGGCACCCCACCCAAGCTTGCGCGCCTCCAGCAGGATCACCGAAAGGCCGCGTTCGGCCAGCTCGATGGCGGTATTCAGGCCCGAGTAGCCGCCACCGACAATGCACACGTCGGCGCTGTGCTCGCCTTGCAGGAACGGGTGATCGGCGTGTGGCGCGCTGCTGGCGGCGTAGTAGGAGGCGGCGTGCTGCGCGCTGTGGATCATTGGGCAGGTCCTGGATATTTAGACAGAAGGGGAGGATAAGCTGGGGTTTCTAGGTGGGGCAACTGGCCTCATCGCCCTATAATTCAATCTCAATCTTCACTGTGTTTCTTGCCATGTCCTGCAACCGCCACAAGATCCAGTTCCTGCGCGAACTCATCCCTTCTTTCGAATGCGAACCCGGCTGCCATGACTGCTGCGGCCCGGTGACTACGTCAGCCGAAGAGATGGCACGCCTGCCGCGCAAGTCGCAGGCCGAGCAGGATGCGGCAATGGAGCGGCTGGACTGTGTGCACCTGGGCCCCAACGGTTGCACCGTGTATGAAGAGCGGCCGATGATCTGCCGCCTGTTCGGCACCACCCCACGTATGGCCTGCCCCCGTGGGCGGGGCCCGGAACCGATGATCGAGCCCGAAGCCGAGCAACTCGTTCACCGGTTCATCGCCACCACCCGCCAGGTGCTGGTCTAACTTCAGTCCGGGATCGGCAGGCAGAGGCTTTCCTTCACCTCTTCCATCACGATGTAGCTCTTCGATTCGCGCACGTGCGGCAGCTTCAACAAGATGTCGCCCAGCAGCTTGCGGTACGAAGCCATCTCGGAAATGCGCGCCTTCACCAGGTAGTCGAAATCACCCGACACCAGGTGGCATTCCAGCACGTGCGGCAGCTTGAGCACGGCGCGGCGGAACTCCTCGAACGTGTCGCCCGACTTGTAGTCCAGGCTGATTTCCACGAACACCAGCAGGCTGCCCTTCAGGTGCTGCGGATTGAGCCGGGCGTTGTAGCCCATGATGATGCCTTCGCGCTCCAGGCGGCGGACGCGCTCGGTGCAAGGGGTGGTGGAAAGCCCAACTTTCTCGCCCAGTTCGGTGAAGGAAATACGCCCGTCATTCTGCAGGATCCGCAGGATGTTGCGGTCGATCTTGTCCAGTTCACGCTTGCTCTGGTGCTGGGTTCTCATAGGGGATGCCCCTCCGTGAAAGGCGATTTTGCCGAGAATTCTCGCCAAATATAGGCTTTTATATAGTGAATTGCACTGGTCTGTAATTTTTATACTGCGCGCATCCATGCCATATCAACAAAAATGCGGTGCGCCGCGTGCGAGGGATCAACAATGCGAGTTCTGGTACTTGGTAGCGGTGTCATCGGAACCGCCAGTGCCTATTATCTGGCCCGGCAAGGTTTCGAGGTCACGGTGGTCGATCGCCAACCGGCGGTGGCCATGGAAACCAGCTTCGCCAACGCCGGCCAGATCTCGCCCGGCTATGCCTCGCCCTGGGCTGCCCCAGGTGTACCGCTCAAAGCCATCAAGTGGCTGCTGGAGCGCCACGCGCCCTTGGCCATCAAGCTGACCGGCGATGTCGACCAGTACCTGTGGATGGCGCAGATGCTGCGTAACTGCACCGCCAACCGTTATGCGGTGAACAAGGAGCGCATGGTGCGCCTGTCCGAGTACAGCCGCGACTGCCTCGACGAGCTGCGCGCCGAAACCGGTATCGCTTACGAAAGCCGTACTTTGGGTACCACCCAGCTGTTCCGCACCCAGGCCCAGGTGGATGCCGCCGCCAAGGACATCGCCGTGCTCGAGCAGTCCGGCGTGCCTTATGAATTGCTCGACCGCGATGGCATTGCCCGCGTCGAACCGGCGCTGGCCGGGGTCAAGGGCATCCTTGCCGGTGCCCTGCGCCTGCCCAACGACCAGACCGGCGACTGCCAGCTGTTCACCACCAAGCTGGCCGAAATGGCTCTTAACCTGGGCGTCGAATTCCGCTTCGGCCAGGATATCCAGCGCCTGGACTTCGCCGGCGACCGCATCAATGGTGTGTGGATCGACGGCAAGCTGGAAACTGCCGACCGCTATGTGCTGGCGCTGGGCAGCTACTCGCCGCAGATGCTCAAGCCGCTGGGCATCAAGGCGCCCGTGTACCCGCTGAAGGGGTACTCGCTGACCGTGCCGATCACCAATGCCGACATGGCGCCGACCTCGACCATTCTCGATGAGACCTACAAGGTCGCCATCACCCGTTTTGACAACCGCATCCGCGTCGGCGGCATGGCTGAAATCGCCGGTTTTGACCTGTCGCTGAACCCGCGTCGGCGCGAAACGCTGGAGATGATCGTCAACGACCTTTATCCTCGCGGCGGTGACCTGAGCCAGGCCAGTTTCTGGACCGGCCTGCGCCCGGCGACCCCGGACGGTACGCCGATCGTGGGTGCTACCAAGTTCCGCAACCTGTTCCTCAACACCGGCCACGGTACGCTGGGTTGGACCATGGCCTGTGGTTCTGGTCGCCTGCTGGCCGACCTGATTGCGCGCAAGAAGCCGCAGATCAGCGCCGAAGGCCTGGATATTTCCCGTTATGGCAACACCCGGGAAGAAGCCAAACAAGGCCAGACGGCGCCTGTGCATCAGTAATCGAGGCGCCTGTCCCGGCCTCTTCGCGGCTAAAGCCGCTCCCACAGGAAACGCATCTTTCCCAGATTGCGCGGTCCCTGTGGGAGCGGGTTTACCCGCGAAAAAGCCACCACCGTTTTCAACCTGAACCACCATAAGGCTGCCGCCATGCGTCCCGCCCGTGCCCTGATCGACCTCCAGGCCCTGCGCCACAACTACCGCCTTGCCCGTGAACTTACCGGCGCCAAAGCCCTTGCCGTGATCAAGGCCGATGCCTATGGCCACGGCGCCGTGCGCTGCGCCCTGGCCCTGGAAACCGAAGCAAACGGTTTTGCCGTGGCCTGTATCGAAGAGGCGCTGGAGCTGCGTGCGGCGGGTATCAAAGCCCCGGTATTGCTGCTCGAAGGCTTCTTCGAAGCCAGCGAGTTGGCACTGATGGCCGAGCACGACCTGTGGTGTGTGGTGCATTCCCTGTGGCAACTTGAGGCCATCGAAAAGACTACGGTGCACAAGCCATTGACCGTCTGGCTCAAGCTCGACAGCGGCATGCACCGTGTCGGCCTGCACCCCAAGGATTACCACGATGCCTACCAGCGCCTGCTGGCCAGCGGCAAGGTTTCGCGCATCGTGCTGATGAGCCACTTCGCCCGCGCCGACGAACTGGATGCCGATGCCACGGCCCAGCAGATCGCAGTGTTCGACGCCGCCCGCCAAGGCCTGGCCGCCGAATGCAGCCTGCGTAACTCGCCCGGCGTGCTGGCTTGGCCGCAGGCTCCGAGTGACTGGGTGCGCCCGGGCATCATGCTTTACGGCGCCACGCCGTTCGAGGTGGAGCAGGCCCAGGCGCAGCGCCTGCAGCCGGTAATGACCCTGCAATCGCGCGTCATCAGCGTGCGTGAACTGCCAGCCGGTGAGCCAGTGGGCTACGGCGCCAAGTTCATCAGCCCGCGGCCGACCCGCGTCGGCGTGGTCGCTATGGGTTACGCCGACGGCTACCCTCGCCAGGCCCCCACCGGCACACCGGTGATGGTTGCCGGCAAGCGCAGCCAGCTGATTGGCCGCGTCTCCATGGACATGCTGTGCATTGACCTCACCGACGTGCCCGAGGCGACCATCGGCAGCCCGGTCGAGCTGTGGGGCAAGCAAGTGCTGGCCAGCGAAGTGGCCATGCACGCCGGGACCATTCCGTACCAGATCTTCTGCAACCTGAAGCGGGTGCCGCTGGACTATTACGGCGAATGACACGCTGAAGCGGACAGCCTGAGGGGCGGTGTGTTGTAAATACTGAACGGCATTGCCATGATATCGTTCACATTCACCCCGCCATCTCACCGTTTCAGGAGGCTCCAGCTTTGGACGTCGGCGAACGACTGCAAGCCATCCGCAAGCTCAAGGGCCTGTCCCAGCGTGAACTCGCCAAGCGCGCGGGTGTGACCAACAGCACCATCTCGATGATCGAGAAAAATAGCGTGAGCCCTTCGATCAGCTCGCTGCGCAAGGTGCTGAGCGGCATCCCCATGTCCATGGTCGAGTTCTTCTCGGTCGAGCTGGAGGCGGAAAGCCCTGCCCAGATCGTCTACAAGGCCCACGAGCTGATCGACATTTCCGACGGCGCGGTGACCATGAAGCTGGTGGGCAAGTCGCACCCCAACCGGGCGATCGCCTTTCTCACCGAGGTGTACCCGCCAGGCGCCGACACCGGTGCCGAGATGCTCACGCACGATGGCGAAGAAACCGGCATCCTCCTCGAAGGCCGCCTGGAACTGGTGGTGGGCAATGAGATCTTCATCCTCGAAGAAGGCGACAGCTACTACTTCGAAAGCACCCGCCCGCACCGCTTTCGCAACCCTTTCAATGAGCCTGCCCGGCTGATCAGCGCCGCCACGCCGTCGAACTTTTGATCCAGCGCAGTGCATTGATTCAGCAATACCCCTTTCCTGAGTAGGGTCGTTTCACGGCTTCTGGGTTCCCGCTATACTTTTCAACGCTCGCATTACCGTGGCCGCGGGCGTGATTAGCCACCATGAGGGTGTACGCGTGAACCAAATCAAGAAGATGCTGGCCGTACCAGCAGCCGTATTCGCCCTTTGGGCAATGAGCGCAACCGCTGCGACCAATGACGACATCGCCAAACGCCTGGAGCCGGTCGGCCAGGTGTGTGTCCAGGGCCAGGAATGCAAAGGCATGGAAGTGGCCGCCACAGCGGGCGGTGGTGGCGCCAAGACACCGGATGACATCATCGCCAAGCACTGCAACGCCTGCCATGGCACCGGCCTGCTCGGCGCGCCGAAAATCGGTGACACTGCCGCGTGGAAAGAACGCGCCGACCACCAAGGCGGCCTCGATGGCATCCTGGCCAAGGCCATTACCGGGATCAACGCCATGCCACCGAAAGGCACCTGCGCCGATTGCTCGGATGATGACCTGAAAGGGGCGATCAAGAAGATGTCGGGGCTTTGAGCCACAGCTGAATCTTACACAGCCCGCCTTCATGGCGGGCTTTGTATTTGTGTTGCCTGCACTGGCCCTATCGCCGGCAAGCCGGCTCCCACAGTGTTCGCGGCGCTGCAGCCCCTGTAGGAGCCGGCTTGCCGGCGATAGGGCCGGTACAGGCAACGAATCATCCAAGGTTCGTGTCCAACCCCTGAACCCACGGATGACTCAGGAGGCCAAGATGCACCTCTGCTCCATCGACCAGGCTGTCGATCAGGTCTTGTCCCGGCTGCCAGCCCATATTCACATGGGCCTGCCTTTGGGCCTGGGCAAACCCAATGCTTTCGTCAACGCGCTGTATGCCCGTGTGCGCGAAATGCCCGAGCGTCAGCTGACGATCTACACGGCCTTGTCCCTTGGCCGTCCTCCCTTGGGCGATGGCCTGCAACGGCGCTTCCTTGAGCCTTTCATCGAACGCGTGTTCGCCGACTACGAGGAGCTCACCTACCTGGCCGACCTGCGCAACGACCAGCTGCCGCCGAACATCCGCGTCGAGCAGTTCTTCATGCAGCCCGGCAGCCTGCTGCACAGCGAGGCCGCACAGCAGGACTACGTCAGCAGCAATTACAGCCACGCCGCCCGTGACATCAACGCCAAAGGCCTGAACCTGATCGCTCAGCTGGTAGCTGCCACGCCGGAAAAACCGGTGCACTTGAGCCTGGCCTGCAACCCCGATATCACCCTCGACCTGCTGCCAATGATCGCCAAGCGCCGCGAGGCGGGTGAAACCATCCTCATGCTTGGCCAGGTGCATGCCGAGCTGCCCTACATGCCGGGCGACGCGGAGCTGGGCATGGAGGCCTTCGACCTGCTGATCGATCAGGCCGAGCAGCGCCGGTTGTTCTCCACGCCGAACATGCCGGTCACCACCCAGGATCACTGCATCGGCCTGCACGCCAGCACCTTGGTGCGCGACGGCGGCACCCTGCAGATCGGCATTGGCGCCATGGGTGATGCCGTGGCAGCAGCGTTGCTGGCGCGCCAGGGCGACAATGCAGGCTACCGGGCATTGATGGGTGAGCTGGATGTTGGCCCATGGCAAACCCTGATCGAGCGGGAAGGAGGGCTGGATGCATTCGCCCAAGGCCTCTACGGTTGCAGCGAGATGTTCGTCAACGGCCTGCTGGCGCTAGCTGAAGCGGGTGTGGTGCGGCGCCCGGCCGACGAGCAAGGCGTGCTGGTGCACGGCGGCTTCTTCCTCGGCCCGCGGGCGTTCTACCAACGGTTGCGGGACATGCCGCTGGAGCAGCGCGCGCAGTTCGCGATGACCCGCATCAGCTTTATCAACGAGCTGTATGGCCAGGAAGAACTCAAGCGCCGCCAGCGCCGCGATGCTCGCTTCATCAACACGGTGTTCACCATGACCTTGCTCGGGGCGGGGGTCGCCGACCAGTTGGAGGATGGCCGTGTACTCAGTGGCGTGGGCGGGCAGTACAACTTCGTCGCCCAGGGCCACGCGCTGCAGGGCGGGCGATCGATCCTGCTATTGCGTAGCTGGCGCGAGGCGGGGGGCGACATCAGCTCCAACCTGCTTTGGGCCTACGGCCACTGCACTATCCCTCGGCACCTGCGCGACATTGTGGTGACCGAATACGGCATCGCCGACCTGCGCGGGCAAACCGACAGCGAAGTGATTGCGCGGTTGCTAGCGGTCAGTGATTCGCGGTTCCAGGGTGAACTGATCGAGCAGGCCAAGAAGGCCGGCAAGCTCGCAAAAGAGTTCCAGCTGGATGAGCGGTTTACCGACAATACGCCCGATCGCCTTGAAGAAATCAGGGCGCGGCACCTGCGGCTGTTCCCGGAGTATCCGCTGGGGACTGACTTCACGGCAGAGGAGCGGGACTTGCTGCGGGCGTTGAACTGGCTGAAGAGCAAGTTCAGGTTGAGCGAGGTGCTGGAGCTGGGCAAGGCCGCGCTGGATGCGCCGGGGCCGGAGGAGTATGCGGCGCAGTTGGCGCGCATGGGGTTGGATGAGCCGCGAGGGCTGAAGGAAGAACTGTATCAGCGGTTGTTACTGGCGGGGTTAGCTGCTACCAGGCACTAAGCGGTGGGCCATTCGCGGGCAAGCCCGCTCCCACAGGAAATCACTGCTCTCAAGAGCGGTGCGGTCCTTGTGGGAGCGGGCTTGCCCGCGAAGAAGACGCCGCGGTCACTCGATGAAGCTGACCACACCACCTTCCAGCGACTTCACCCGAGCCAGCGATTCAACGCGGTAGCCTTGGCTGTCCAGCTCGGCACGGCCGCCCTGGAACGACTTCTCGATGACGATACCCAGGCCCGCCACGGTGGCGCCGGCCTGCTTGATGATCGAGATCAGCGCCTGCGACGCCTTACCGTTGGCCAGGAAGTCGTCGATCACCAGCACGCGGTCGCTGCTGTTGAGGTGGCGCGGCGAGATGGCCACGGTGTTCTCGGTCTGCTTGGTGAAGGAATACACCGAGGCAGTCAGCAGGTTCTCGGTCAGGGTCAGCGACTGGTGCTTGCGCGCGAAGATCACCGGCACGCCCAGCTTCAGGCCAGTCATCACCGCCGGGGCAATGCCCGAGGCTTCGATGGTGACGATCTTGGTCACGCCGGCATCGGCGTAAAGGCGGGCGAACTCGTCACCGATCAACTGCATCAAGGCAGGGTCGATCTGGTGGTTGAGAAACGCGTCGACTTTGAGAACTTGATCGGAAAGCACGATGCCTTCTTCGCGAATCTTCTGCTGCAGTGCTTCCACTGTGGTTTCCTCGATGTAGCAAAGGTGGCCGCAAGATAGCGGCAAAGTTAAAGAGTAAGGGTTGATCAGCGTTTGAGCATCGCCCGGATATCGGCCAGCGCGTTGTTGCCTCGCGCGGCTTTGACTTCCACGGGCGCATCATCCAGGCCTTCCCAGGCCAGATCGTCCGGCGGCAGTTCGTCCAGGAACCGGCTGGGCGTGCAGTCGATGATTTCGCCGTATTGCTTGCGTTTGGCAGCGAAGGTGAAGGCCAGGGTCTGGCGCGCGCGGGTGATGCCCACATAGGCCAGGCGGCGTTCCTCTTCGATGGTGTCGGCCTCGATGCTCGAGCGGTGGGGGAGGATTTCCTCCTCCATGCCCATGATGAACACGTAAGGGAATTCCAGGCCTTTGGAGGCATGCAGGGTCATCATCTGCACGCCCTCGGCGTTTTCTTCCTCTTCCTGCTGACGCTCGAGCATGTCGCGCAACACCAGCTTGCCGATGGCGTCCTCGATGGTCATGTCACCCTCTTCATCCTTCTCGAGGGTGTTCTTCAATGCTTCGACCAGGAACCAGACGTTGCTGATGCGGAACTCCGCCGCCTTGTCGCTGGCGGTCTGCTGGCGGATCCAGTTCTCGTAGTCGATGTCGCGGATCATCTCGTGCAGCGCGGCGATCGGGTCTTCCAGCGCCACCTTGTGGCGCACCCCGTCCAGCCAGTGCTTGAAGCGCTGCAGGCGCTCGGTGTAACGGGCGTCCAGGTGCTCGCCCAGGCCCAGCTCCTCGCTGGCGGCGTACATCGAGATGCCGCGCTCGGTCGAGTAATTGCCGAGCTTTTCCAGGGTGGTGGAGCCGATTTCGCGGCGCGGCACGTTGATCACCCGCAGGTAGGCGTTGTCGTCGTCCGGGTTCACCAGCAGGCGCAGGTAGGCCATGAGGTCCTTGACCTCCTGGCGGCCGAAGAAGCTGTTGCCGCCCGACAGGCGATACGGCACCTGGTGGTGCTGCAGCTTCAGTTCGATCAGCTTGGCCTGGTAGTTGCCCCGGTAAAGGATGGCAAAATCGCTGTACGGGCGGTTGGTGCGCAGGTGCAGGGTGAGGATTTCCATGGCCACACGCTCGGCCTCGGCTTCCTCGTTCTTGCAGCGGATCACGCGGATCTCGTCGCCTACGCCCATCTCGCTCCACAGCTGCTTTTCGAACGCGTGCGGGTTGTTGGCGATGAGCACGTTGGCGCAGCGCAGGATGCGGCTGGTGGAGCGGTAGTTCTGCTCGAGCATGACGATCTTCAGGGAGGGGTAATCCTCCTTGAGCAGCATCAGGTTCTCGGGGCGCGCGCCACGCCAGGCGTAGATCGACTGGTCGTCGTCACCCACCACGGTGAACTGGTTGCGCATGCCGATGAGCATTTTCACCAGCAGGTACTGGCTGGCGTTGGTGTCCTGGTATTCGTCCACCAGCAGGTAACGCACGCGGTTCTGCCAGCGCTCGAGCACTTCGGGGTGCTCCTGGAACAGTTTGACCGGCTGCAGGATCAGGTCGTCGAAGTCCACCGCGTTGAACGCCTTGAGCGTGCGCTGGTAGTGGGTGTAGACGATGGCGGCGGTCTGTTCGCGTGGGTTGCGGGCTTTTTCCAGGGCTTCAGGCGGCAGGATCAGGTCGTTCTTCCAGGCACCGATCATGTTCTTGATCTCGTCGATGCCGTCGTCGCCGGAGTATTCCTTTTGCATGATGTCCGACAGCAGCGCCTTGATGTCGGACTCGTCGAAGATCGAGAAGCCTGGCTTGTAGCCCAGCTTGTCGTGCTCCTTGCGGATGATGTTCAGGCCCAGGTTGTGGAATGTGCACACCGTCAGGCCACGGCCTTCCCCCGGGCGCAGCAAGGTGGCGACCCGTTCCTTCATCTCGCGCGCGGCCTTGTTGGTGAAGGTCATCGCGACGATGTACTGGGCGCGGATGCCGCAGTTCTGGATCAGGTGGGCAATCTTGCGCGTGATCACGCTGGTCTTGCCGGAGCCTGCACCGGCGAGCACCAAAAGAGGGCCGCCGACGTAGTCACGGGCTTCCTGTTGCCTGGGATTGAGTCGGGACATGCTAGAAACCGGGGGTCGCCAGAAAATAGCCGCGCATTCTAACAGGCATGGGGCCATTGTGGCGCGACCGTCTGACGTCTGAGTCAGACTTTCTGCCTGCACATACCATTAGTCAGGCTCATGCTATTCACGGAAAAAATCGTATTTGCTGCTTTAACCACTTTCGAGCAGGATGCACGTCAAAATGTGTCGGGACGCGCTGTGGGCAAGGATATGTCTAAAAGTGAAAATCATTTTCATTTATCCAGTAGCATACCCGGCCTCCCGCGTGTCACCGTCCAAGCTTTAAGGAGCCCGCTTGTCCACGCCTGTCGAACCTCTGCGTTTGCTGTTGTTGGCTGATGAGCCGGAATGGGCCGCTTTGCTGCGCGATTGCCTGCTGCCGCTGGAAGGCACGGCAGTACTGCTGACTGCGCCGAACTGGGCGGCGGTCGATACCCTGTTCAGCCATGACCGCCAGGCGGTGATACTGGCCACCCCGGCCCTGCAACCAGCGCCGGGGCGTTGCGACCTGCCGACCATCCTGCTGCTTGATCATGAGCCCGAAGCGCCGCCTACTGGCGTCAGTGACTGGCTGGTGCGTGACCAGCTCAATGCCGATGCCCTGCGCCGCTCGTTGCGCCATGTGCGCGAGCGTGGCGTGCTGGTCGCCACCTTGCAGCGCCTGGCCGAGCAGGACCCGCTGACCGGCATCGCCAACCGCCAGGGCTTTCAGGCTTTGCTGACCGCGCGCCTGGCCGAGAACGAAGGCCGTGGCGTTGCCCTCGGGCACCTGGACCTGGACAACTTTCGCCACGTCAACGATGCCCTCGGCCATCAGGGTGGCGACCGCCTGATCCTGCAAGTGGTGTCGCGCCTCAAGCAGCAGCTGGAGGCCGGCGACCAGCTGGCACGCCTGGGCAGTGACGAATTCGCCCTGCTGATCGACACCCGCCGCGACACCGGCCGCGCCGAGTGGATTGCCGAACGCATCGTCGAGGCACTGGCCGAGCCGTACTGGATCGACGGCGAAAGCCTGTTGCTTGGTTGCAGCCTGGGCCTGGCCCATGCCCGCGCGCAAAGTGGCGCCGACCCGTTGATGTGGCACGCGCATATTGCCATGCGCCAGGCCAAGAGCAGCCAGGGCTGCACCTTCCACGTGTTCAACGAGCGGATCAACCGCAACGCCCGCAGCCTTGCCGACCTGGAAGGCGAACTGCGCCGTGCACTGCGCCGTGATGAACTGGAGCTGCACTACCAGCCGCGGCTGAACCTGGCAGACGGGCGCATTGTCGGCCTGGAGGCTCTGGTGCGCTGGCGCCATGCGGAACGCGGCCTGTTGCCGCCGAGCGAGTTCGTGCCGCTGGCCGAGCAGAGCGGGCTGATCGTACCGCTGGGCTACTGGGTTATTTCCCGCGCCTTGCGCGACATGCAGGCCATGCGCGAGAGCGGCCTGGCGCCGCTGCACATGGCGGTGAACCTGAGCTTTCGGCAGTTCCAGGACAGCCAGCTGCTGGCAACGCTTAGCCGCTTGATCATCGAGCACGGTGTCGATGCCCGCTGGCTGGAATTCGAACTGACCGAGACGGCGGTAATGCGCCGCAACGAGCTGGTGCGCCAGACCATGGATGCCCTGGGGCGCCTGGGCGTGCGGTTCTCGCTGGACGATTTCGGCACCGGCTTCTCTTCGTTCGTGCACCTGAACAGCCTGCCGATCACCTTGCTCAAGGTCGACCGCAGCTTCGTCGCCGAGATGGAAATGCGCGAGGAGAACCGCAAGCTGGTACACGCGATGATCAACCTGGCGCACAACCTCAACCTCGAGGTGGTGGCCGAAGGGGTCGAGAGCCACGAACAGATGGCCTTGCTGCGCGGGTTTGGCTGTGACCAGGTACAAGGGTTTCTGGTCAGCAAGCCGCTGCCGGTGGGGGAGTTGGTGGAATATCTGCAGCAGGCGTCCGAGCGCAAGCTGGCGGAAGTTATCTAGGCCCCATCGCCGGCAAGCCTGCTCCCACGCCGAGCTCCAGGGCTGTGGGGGCCCTGGAGGAGCCGGCTTGCCGGCGATGGCGGCCTCAAGTCAGGCCGAGACAGCAGCCTCTTTGACAACGCCAGCCTTACCCAGCATCCGCTTCATCCGCCACTCGAAGGCAATGGTCAGCGCCACCGAGGCACACGCCAGCCCCAGCGCGAGCCCCCACCACACACCGACCGCACCGCCACCCAGGTTGAACGTGAGCAACCAGGCACTCGGCGCCCCGACCAGCCAGTAGCAGCAAAGCCCGATCAGGAAGGTGGTCTTGGCATCCTTCAGGCCACGGATCGAGCCCATGGCAATGGTCTGCACGCCATCGAACAGTTCAAACCAAGCCGCAACCATCAGCAAGCTCACCGCCAATTGGTAGATGCCTGCAAACGCCGGGTCATTGCCATCGATGAACAGGCCCACCAGCATTTCCGGGCGCAGCCAGAACAGCGCGGCGAAGGCGAACATGATCATCGCACCAAAGCTGATGCCTACGCGTCCGGCACTGCGCGCCGCCAGCAGCTTGCCAGCGCCGTAGTACAGCCCGACCCGCATGGTCACTGCGTACGACAGGCCAGTCGGGACCATGAATGCGGTCGAGACGATCTGCAGGGCGATCTGGTGAGCCGCAAGCTCGGTGCTGCCGAGCACGCCCATGCACAGTGCGGCAAAGGCGAACAGGCCGACTTCCACCATATAGGTGCCACCAATCGGCAGCCCCAGCCGCCACAGCTCGCGCAAGGCCGGCAGGGAAGGGCGCGACAGGCCCTTGCGCAGCGGATAGGCGGCGTAGGCCGGGTGCCAGCGGATGTAAAGCGCCAGGGCGATGGCCATGCCCATCGACACCACTGCGGTAACCAGGCCGATGCCCATCAGCCCCAGCTTGGGCAGGCCGAACATGCCCTCGATCAAGGCGACGTTGAACAGGTAGTTGAGCACTGTGCCGATAATGCTGATGACCATCACCGGCGCCGAACGGCCCAATGCGCTGGTAAAGCCGCGCAGGGCCATGAAGGTCAGGTAGCCGGGCAGCGCCAGCGGCAACAAGGTGAGAAATTGCGTGGCCGACTCGACGTTCTCGGGCTGCTGACCGAACAGCAGCAACACAGGCTTGAGGTTCCACAATGCCAGGGCCGCGACCAGCGCCAAGCCCCAGGCCAGCCACAGGCCGTTCTGCGCCAGGCGGGTGGCGCCCTCGATGTCATTGGCGCCCTTGCGGATCGCCACCAGCGTGCCGACCGCTGCGATCACGCCCAGGCAGAAGATCGACACGAACGAATAGCTCGCCGCGCCCAGGCCACCACCGGCCAGCGCCTGCGGGCTGATGCGGGCCATCATCAACGTGTCGGTGAGCACCATTAGCATGTGCGCCAACTGCGAGGCGATCAGCGGCCCGGCCAGGCGCAGCAAAGCCTTGAGTTCTGTGGTGGGCGCAACGTGCATGGGGGGTCGTCCTTTTTGCCTGACTCAGTGAGCGAGGGACGATTCTGAGGCTTCGGTCAACTTTGCACAAAAGGATAAAAGCGATGGTTGGCATGAGTTGAACTCATGCATGTATGATCCTGAGCATTCGTTCTGCCCCCTGTATGCAGGTGCCTCATGTCCCGCCAGATGCCTCCGCTGTATGCGTTGCGCGCATTTGAAGCCGCTGCCCGGCTCAGCTCCTTCACCCGTGCCGGCCAGGAGCTGTCGATCACCCAGAGCGCGGTCAGCCGGCATATCCGCACCTTGGAAGAGCATTTTGCCTGCCGCTTGTTCATCCGCAGCGGCCGCAGCCTGCAGTTGACCGAGGCCGCACGGGTGCTGCTGCCCGGCGTGCGTGAAGGGTTCGCCGCGCTGGAGCGTGCCTGCGACACCTTGCGCGGTGAGGACGACATCCTGCGCATGAAGGCGCCTTCCACGCTGACCATGCGCTGGCTGCTGGCGCGGCTGAGCCAGTTCCGGCACCTGCAGCCGGGCAATGAAGTGCAACTGACCAGCGCCTGGATGGACGTTGACCACGTGGACTTCAACCAGGAGCCCTTCGACTGCGCGGTGTTGCTCAGTGACGGCGTGTTCCCGCCGGACTGGGAGGTGCGGCGGCTGTTTGCCGAGCTGCTGATCCCGGTGGGCGCGCCGGACCTGCTCAAGGAAGGCCCCTGGGACGAACGCCGGCTGGCCGGCATCGAACTGCTGCACCCCACCCCCGACAAGCGCGACTGGCGCGAATGGCTGGAACGCATGGGCCTGGCCGACAGCGTATCGCTCAAGGGCGGGCAGGTGTTCGACACGCTGGAGCTGGGCATGATCGCCGCAGCCCGTGGCTACGGGATCTCCATGGGCGACCTGCTGATGGTCGCCGAAGATGTCGCCCACGGGCGCTTGAGCCTGCCGTGGCCGACGGCAGTGCCCAGTGGCATGGATTACTACCTGGTTTGGCCGCGAACCCGACCGGGCGGCGAGCGGTTGCGGCGGTTGAGTGCGTTTCTGCAGGAAGAGGCGGCGGCGGTGAACTTGCCGGATGTGCACATCCTGCCGGGTCTTTGATCGCCTGCACCGGCCCTTTCGCGGGCAAGCCCGATCCCACAGGGACCGCGTGAGTTGTGGGAGCCGGCTTGCCGGCGATAGGGCCGGTGCAGGCAAAGAAAACGTTTGCGAATGTCCCGGCCCGACACTCAAGTATTCGCCAGCGACGCCGACTTACTTGCACCAGCGTCCCGGAAAGAGGGCGCGATTCTCCGTCGATAAACAGCAGGCGGTCAGCGTGATCAGGATGATCTCGGCCGTTTGCCAGGAGCTTCCCCATGTCTCAACCGCGTGCCCGAATTGCCTCGCAGCTCGGTATCGCCCTCGCCATCGTGCTGGCGCTGGTGATCACCGGCAGTACCCTGTTCGCCCTGCGTTCGCTGGACGACGCCAACCTCGCCACGCGCCAGGCGCACCTGGCCAGCGAGGCGCGGCTGCTGGCCGACCAGCTGGAAACCTTCCACGGTTCGCTCAAGGACAACACCCAACGTTTGAGTGGCCTGTTCGAGCGTCGCTTCGCCTCGGGCTTGTCGCTGCATGCCGGCGAAACCGTTCAGGTCGCCGGCCAGGCTACGCCCGCCCTTTATCTGGGTGACCACCTGCTGAACAACGATTTCCAGCAGGTAGACGAATTCCAGCAGATGACTGCCGGCATCGCCACGCTGTTCGTGCGCAGCGGTGATGACTTCGTGCGCATCACCACCAACCTGAAAAAACAGGATGGCAGCCGTGCAATCGGTACCCAGTTGGACCGCCAGCACCCGGCTTACGCAAAGTTGCTGGCTGGGCAGATGTACGTGGGCCGGGCCGTGCTGTTCGAGCGCAACTACATGACCCGCTATGTACCGGTCAACGACGGCAACGGCCGGGTGATCGCTGTGTTGTTCGTCGGCTTCGACTACACCGACGCCCAGAATGCGCAGTTCAACAACCTCAAGCGCTTCCGTATCGGCGAAACCGGGTCGTTGGCCATCCGTGACGAGCAGGGCCAGTGGCTGGTGCCGCCGGCCAATGCCGATCAGGACCTGTACAGCGCCTCCGCACCCTTCGCCGAAGGCCCGTGGACAGTGGTTGCCAGCATGCCCCTGGCAGAGATCCGCGAGGTGACCTGGAGCGTCGGCCTGCGCCTGGCGGTCGGCAGCCTGCTGGCGATGCTGCTGGCCGTGGCCGCCACGCTGTGGCTGCTGCGCCGCAAACTGCGCCCGCTCGATGACCTGGTGCGCCAGGCCAATGCGCTGGGCGCAGGCGACCTGAACGCCCGCTTGGCGGTCACCAGCCATGACGAGATCGGCCAGCTGGCGCGCAGCTTCAACAAGATGGGTGAAGCGCTGGCGACCATGGTCGAGCACATTCGCGGTGCTTCCGAACAGGTCAGTGGCCGCGCCCGTTCGTTGGCCGGCCTGTCGGCGGGCGCCTGTGAGGGTATGGACCAACAGTCCGGCGAAATCACCAGCATGGCCGGCGCGGTGGAGGAATTCAGCGCCACCTCGATGAACATCGCCGACAACATGGCCGGCACCGAGCGCATGGCCCGCGACAACGCCCAGCAGACGCGCATTGGCCGCACGGCCATGGATGAGGCGTCGAGCTCGCTGCGCCAGATCGCCGAGGCACTGGGTGGGACTGCCACCGTGATGGACACCCTGGGCGCTCGTTCGCAGGAAATCGGCGGCATCGTCGGGGTTATTACCGCGATTGCCGAGCAGACCAACCTGCTGGCGCTTAACGCAGCCATCGAAGCGGCCCGTGCGGGCGAGCAGGGCCGTGGTTTTGCTGTGGTGGCTGACGAGGTGCGTGGCCTGGCCGCGCGCACGCGCCAAGCGACCGATGAAATCTCCGGAATGATCGCCAGCATCCAGCAGCAGACCGGCCATGCCATCAGCACCTTGGAACAGGGCAATCATCTGATGCAAGAAGGCCTGCAGCGCAACGACAAGGTGGCCGAGGCGCTGGCGCGCATCGATGAGCAGAGCCGCGTCGCGGGCGAGCAATTTACCGTGATCAGCACTGCGACCCAGGAGCAGAGCAGCACCGCGACCGTGCTCAGCCGCAACCTGCAGAGCATTGCCCAGGCCAACAGTGAGCAGCGGGATGTGGCCAATGAGCTGGCCTTTACTGCCCGTGAGCTGGAAGGGTTGGCGGCGCAGTTGCGCCAGGAAGTGGATCGGTTTCGGGTGTAGTTAGAGGTTGCCTGTGCCGGCCTCTTCGCGGCTAAAGCCGCTCCCACAGGATTTGCGCAGCTTTCAAGGCCAGCGACGAACCCTGTGGGAGCGGCTTTAGCCGCGAATGGGCCGCAAGGCGGCCCCTCACATAGCCCCTAGCTTCAACGCCTGCGCACAGGCCTGCAACGACCGCTGCTCACTCTGCGCATACAACGCCAACTCATCCTGCACCTGCAGCCCCAGCGCCGCCTCGAAAGCATCGCGGTTGGCATTGCTGCCATATTCAGCCTGGGCATCGTCACCCAGGTTGGACTGGAAGATCCCCGCCGCACTCACCGGCAAGAAGTCCTCGTACACCAACGCTTCGAAGTGCACATGGCCGGCGTCGATCAGGCCATTCAGCGTAGTCGGGCGGTCAGCCTGCTCACGTGCAGCCAGGCCCTTCTCGGTGGCGAAGTAACGGAAGTACGCCAGCCCTTGCTCACGCATTTGCGCCAGGTCATCCGGGAACTCGGCGAAGTGTTCTTGCAGCAGCGCCATGTAGCGTTCTGCATTGGCCTCCGCTGGCGCGCCACCCAAGGCCGCACGGGTAGCGTCGAGCAGCCGGTCATACAGCTGGCGGCCCTTCGGCGTCAGCGCCGCGCCTCGCTGCTCGATCTCGCCGAAGCGCGCGGTGTGGCTGCCTTCGCTGCCATGCTGGTCGCTGAAGGCAACCTTCTCCTGCAGCGCCTTGAAGCTGGTCTGGCGCAGCAGGATCGGGTGGCGGCGGGTAGGCGGGCCTTCGACCACGGCCTTCGGCGGGATGCCCTTGGCCGGCATGCCTAGCTGGATGGCGTCGATGTCCAGGGTGCGCGGGGTCAGGTGGTTGATGTGCGGCCCTTTGAACGCCACCACGTCGGCGATCAGGCGATGCTGGTCATGTAACTGCTGGTACTGCTCGGCAGTGACCGTAGCGTCCTGGTGCCAGCGGAAGGTGTGCAACGCTTCCTGCACGAAGGCTTCAGCGTCAACTGCGTTCAGGCCGCCGTTGCGCTCGCATTGGGCAATCAGTTCGAGGGCGCGGGCGGTGAAGATCTTGCGCTTGGCCAGAATGGTCTGCGCCAGCTCACGCAATGCGGGGTTATCGATCAGCTCCAGGCGCAGCAGCGAGGTGAACACACGGAACGGGCTGACGTGCAGCGCCTGTTCATGCACGGCGCGGAACGCGGTGGAGTGCACCGGCACGCCGGCGGAGCTGAGGTCGTAGTAGCCGACCGGCTGCATGCCCATGACCGCGAACAGCCTGGCAATGGTGGCCAGCTCCTCGGCGGTGCCGACGCGGATGGCGCCGTGGCGTTCCTGGTCCAGGCGCTCGACCTCGCCGGTCCAGCGCAGGGCCTCGGCCACCTTGGGCTGCTGGGCCATGACCTGCTGGTTGATTTCGCTCACCAGCTCCAGCAGCGTGCCGTACAGCGGCACTTCCTGTTTGTACATGAGCGACATGGCGGCAGAGAACTGCGCGCGAATGCTGTCGGGGCTGACGAAATCTTGGGCGGGCATCGCTAGCTTCCTGGTTAGGTTCGGACGCTTACATGAAAGCTGGGAATGCACTATGGCCACAAGCGAAAAAAAGTGGGTGTGTCATTCCTTTTTTGATCGAACTTGCGGGCCTCTTCGCGGGTAAACCCGCTCCCACAGGTACTGCACAGATTTCAGCCAGTGCGCGCCCTCTGTGGGAGCGGGTTTACCCGCGAAGAGGCCCTCAAGCCTGCAACTGCTCGCGAATCCATTCCACCAACGCCCGCACCTTGGGTACCTCCGCCGCATGCTCTGCATACGCCAGGTAATGCGCCCCGGCACTCTTCATGGTGTGGTTCCACGCAATCACCAGGCTGCCTTCGGCCAATTCCTTGGCCACCAGATAGCGCGGCACCAGCGCCACCCCGCAACCCGCCTGCGCTGCACTCAACGCCATGTAGAAGGTATCGAATCGCGGCCCGTGGTAAGCGCTGACACTGTGCAGCCCCAGCTCCAGAAACCACTCGTGCCAAGCCTCGGGCCGCGAGGTGCTTTGCAGCAGCACCAGCTCGGCCAGCTCGCCGGCATCCTTCAGCTCGCGCCCTGCGAGTAACTCGGGCGCGCACACGGGCACTACCTCTTCGCGAAACAGCTCGATGCAGGTCGCCCCCGGCCAGGTGCCCTGACCATAAAAGAACACCACATCCGCCGAGCCCTGCAGCAAGGCGAACGGCTCCATCTCGTTACGGATATCCAGGTGGATATTCGTGTGGCGCTTGCCGAAGCCCTTGAGGTGCGGGATCAACCAGCGCACGCCAAAACTCGGTTGAGTGGCTACCTTCAATATCTCGGTCTGCTCGCCATAGGTCAGGACATAGCGGCTGGACATGTCGACCTGGGTGAGGATCTTGTTGACCTCGGCCAGGTACAGGCTACCGGCGGGCGTGAGTTGCAGGCGCCGGCGGATGCGCAGAAACAGGTGGTGGCGCAGCATCTCTTCAAGCTGCGCCACCTGCTTGCTGACCGCGCTCTGGGTCAGGTGCAGCTCTTCGGCGGCACGGGTAAAGCTCAAGTGGCGGGCTGCAGCCTCGAAGCACTGCAGGGCGGTCATGGAAGGCACCAGGCGTTTGGACATAGCGTTCTCTGCGGCTCAAATCATTACCTGACGGAATGATATGCGGAATAAAGGTCGTTTGTTGCACCCGTGTAATCGGATTAATACTGATCCCCATCATTTTTCCACCCCATCACCCGATGTAGGAGAAGCACAAATGGTTGCTGGATTGCTCGAGCGCCTTGGCGTTGCCGCCACGGCTTACACCCAGGGCGACTACCCTGTTCACACGCCGATCGACGGCAGCCAGATCGCCTCGGTGAAACTGCTTGGCAAGGCCGAGACCACCGCCCGCATCGACCAGGCGCACAGCGCCTTCGAAGCCTGGCGCAGCGTGCCGGCCCCGCGCCGTGGCGAGCTGGTGCGCCTGTTCGGCGAAGTGCTGCGTGAGCACAAGGCCGACCTGGGTGAACTGGTTTCCATCGAAGCCGGCAAGATCACCCAGGAAGGCCTGGGCGAAGTGCAGGAAATGATCGACATCTGCGATTTCGCCGTGGGCCTGTCGCGCCAGCTGTACGGCCTGACCATCGCCTCCGAGCGCCCTGGCCACCACATGCGTGAATCCTGGCACCCACTGGGCGTGGTCGGCGTGATCAGCGCCTTCAACTTCCCGGTGGCCGTGTGGGCCTGGAACACCGCCCTGGCCCTGGTGGCCGGTAACTCGGTGGTGTGGAAGCCGTCCGAGAAGACCCCGCTGACCGCGCTGGCCTGCCAGGCGCTGTTCGAAAAAGCCCTGAAAGCATTCGGTGATGCCCCGGCTGGCCTGGCGCAACTGGTCATCGGCGGCCGCGAAGCAGGCGAAGCGCTGGTCGACGACCCGCGTGTGCCGCTGGTCAGCGCCACCGGCAGCACCCGCATGGGCCGTGAAGTCGGCCCGCGTGTCGCCGCTCGCTTCGGCCGCAGCATTCTGGAACTGGGCGGCAACAACGCCATGATCCTGGCCCCAAGCGCCGACCTGGACCTGGCCGTGCGTGGCATCCTGTTCTCCGCCGTCGGTACCGCCGGCCAACGCTGCACGACGCTGCGCCGCCTGATCGTGCACCGCTCGATCAAGGACGAAGTGGTTGCCCGCGTGAAAGCCGCCTACGCCAAGGTGCGCATCGGTGACCCGCGCAAGGACAACCTGGTCGGCCCGCTGATCGACAAGCTGTCGTTCGACGCCATGCAGGGCGCGTTGGCCAAGGCCCGCGACGAAGGCGGCCAGGTATTCGGTGGCGAGCGTCAGCTGGCCGACCAGTACCCGAACGCCTACTACGTTTCGCCTGCCATCGCCGAGATGCCTGCGCAGAGCGACGTGGTGCGCCACGAAACCTTCGCGCCGATCCTCTACGTGCTGGCCTACGACGACTTCGAAGAGGCCCTGCGCCTGAACAACGAAGTGCCACAGGGCCTGTCGTCGTGCATTTTCACCACCGACATCCGTGAAGCCGAGCGCTTCCAGAGCGCCTCGGGCAGCGACTGCGGCATCGCCAACGTCAACATCGGCACCAGTGGCGCCGAGATCGGCGGTGCGTTTGGTGGCGAGAAAGAAACCGGCGGTGGTCGTGAGTCGGGTTCGGATGCCTGGAAAGGCTACATGCGTCGCCAGACCAACACTGTGAACTACTCGCGCGAGCTGCCGCTGGCGCAGGGTATCGTGTTCGACTGATGCTGCATGGCCGGGGGCTCTGCCCCCGGTTCGCGGGGCAAGCCCGCTCCCACAGGAATTGTGATGCTTGCACGATTTCTGTGGGAGCGGGCTTGTCCCGCGAATGGGCCGCAAAGCGGCCCCAAATAGTCAGATGCACCCGCAATAAGAACAAAACTGCTGGAGCCGGCCATGTCCGAACTGCGTCAACAATGCTTGTGGGAACACGTCAGCCAACCGACCGTCGCCGCTCAGGCCCTGGCCGGTGAGCACAAGGCCGATGTCTGCGTCATCGGCGGCGGCATCACCGGCCTGTCGGCGGCCATCCACCTGCTCGAACAGGGCAAGTCGGTGATCTTGCTGGAGGCCTGGAAGATCGGCCACGGTGGCTCCGGGCGCAACGTCGGGCTGGTCAACGCCGGCACCTGGATCCGCCCTGACGATGTCGAGGCGACCCTCGGCCAGAAGCAGGGCAGCCGCCTGAACAAAGTGCTCGGCGAGGCGCCTGGCGAGGTCTTCGCCATGATCGAGCGGCTCGGCATCGACTGCCAGGCGCAGCACAAAGGCACCCTGCACATGGCGCACAACGCCACCGGCATCGCCGACCTCGAAGCGCGCCATGAGCAATGGAGCCGACGCGGCGCCGATGTGCAGTTGCTGACCGGCGCCCAGTGCCAGGAATACTGCGGTACCGACAAGATTTCCGCCGCGCTGCTCGACCGCCGCGCCGGCACCATCAACCCCATGGGTTACACCCAAGGCCTGGCTGCGGCCGTTGCACGCCTGGGCGGCAAGCTGTTCCAGCAGTCCGCTGTCGAAGGCCTGGAGCGCGACGGCGACGCCTGGCGGGTCAACACCGCACGCGGTTCGGTGCGCGCCGACAAGGTGGTGATCTCCACCGGTGCCTACACCGAAGGCGACTGGAGCAACCTGCAGAAGCAGTTCTTTCGTGGTTACTACTACCAGGTGGCCTCCAAGCCGCTGCACGGCGCTGCCGCCGACAAGGTCTTGCCGCACGGCCAGGGCTCGTGGGACACCCGCACCGTGCTCAGCAGCATCCGCCGCGACGACCAGGGCCGCCTGCTGCTGGGTAGTCTCGGCCGGGTCGACAACAAGCCGGCGTGGTTCGTGCGCAGCTGGGCCGACCGCATCCAGAGCCACTACTACCCGGAGCTGGGCAAGGTCGAGTGGGAGATGCACTGGACGGGTTGCATCGACTTCACCCCCGACCACCTGATGCGCCTGTTCGAGCCGGCACCTGGGTTGGTTGCGGTCACCGGCTACAACGGCCGTGGCAATACCACAGGCACGGTGATCGGCCGTGCGTTTGCCGAGTTTTTGCTCAAAGACGAGGCGGGCAGCCTGCCGATCCCGTTCTCACCGATGACCGGGGTGAGTGCGCCATCGTTGCGCACCGCATTCTATGAGTCAGGGTTCTCGCTGTATCACGCGGGGCAGTGTTTGAGAGTTGTGTTGTAAGTTCTGGCCTCTTCGCGGGCAAGCCCGCTCCCACAGGTACCTCACAGCATTCGAGCTGCGCTTAATTCCTGTGGGAGCGGGCTTGCCCGCGAAGGGGTCGGCACAGCCAGAACATTACTTGTGCAACCAGCTGAGGAAGCCGCCTTTCTTGATCAGGGCCGGCTTCTGCAGCAGCAGCGACTCCCGGCTTTGCCGCCGGAACCGCTGCAACTTGCTCAACGCCGTCTGCACTTCGCCACGCTGCACCAGGCAGCTGCGCACCTGCTCCTTGTCGATGCGGTACAGCACACAGCTGGTCAGCGTGCGGAACTCGGCAAACGAGTCCTCCTCATCGATGATGCCCTCGATCCCCAGCACCTCACCCGGCCCCATGCGCCCGGCCTCCAGCAACTTGTCGCCATCTCGCACCGACGCCGAGACCACGCCGCTGCCAATCACCAGCAAATGATCGGACAGCTCGCCCACGCCCAGAATCACCTGGTCGGCGAGGTACTCCACGGCGGTCATGCGCTGGCTCAGGGCATCGCGCTCTTCAATGCTCAGCGAACGGAACACCCGCACCTCGTCCAGTACCTCACGTTGGCGGCTGCGCGGTGGCAGTGCCAGGTCGACATTCCACATCACCCCGCTTGCTTCAAGGTGCCGGTGCGCCAGGTCGAACAGCTGGTTGCGCGCCTCGGTCTTGCCGCCCATGTCGGCGACAAAGCCGCTGGCTTCGTATTCCACCGACTCCAGCGTCGAGGCCTTCACCGTCACCTTCGGTTTGGGTGAGGTGAGGATCGCGCTGGTGCCCTGCAAGGCTTTTTCCAGCGCATCGAACACCCGCTTGGGCCGTACCTTGGCCGGCACCACCACGCTGATCGACACCCCATGCACATCGGCCGGGCGGCTATGGTTGAGCAACTTGGCCTTGGCCGCCACCGAGTTGGGGATCACCGCCAGGCTGCCTGAGCCCGTGAGCAGGCGGGTGGCGCGCCAGTCGATGTCCAGCACCTTGCCTTCGGTGCCGTCGATGGAGATCGCATCGCCGATCTGATACGGCCGCGTGGTGTTCAGCACGATGCCGCTGAACACGTCGGCCAAGGTGCTTTGCAGCGCTAGGCCGATGACGATGGCCATGACCCCGGAGGTGGCCAGCAGGCCTTTCACCGGCAGTTGCATCACATAGCCCGCAGCGGCCACCACGGCGGCCAAAAAGATCAGCGCCCCCAGCACATCCTGCAGCAACCGCCCGCCATGGCTGCCACGCGCCACCAGCAGCAGGCCGAACACCACCGTCACCGTGCGCGCACCGAACAGCCACCAGCCGATTGCCAGCACCGTGGCTATCAGGTTGCGCGACACATCGTCGACCCAGGGCGGTGGTTGCAGCGGGCTCATGCCGGCGGCCACGAGTACCCAGCTGAACAACAGGAAGATCGCCAGCCGCGCACCGATGCGCCAGGCCCTGCGCTGAACAGGTATCAGTTGCCAAAGCACGAGGTCGAGCAGGATCAGGGCGCAGCCGAGCAACAACGGGGATGACTGGATGAACGCCAGCATGGTGGTCTCGGGGTCAGGGGAGGGCTGTGGGTAGTAATAGAGCAGGTTGGGCGGGCAGGCAATGGGTGCTTGCCCCGCGAAGGGAGCCAGCAAATCCACTGCCAAAGTATCGTTCCTAAAACAGAACGCTAAAGCCAAAAACCACTATCTACCGCTCCAAAGGTGATGGTTTTAATCTTCTCCCATCAACGCGAAACACCCAACTTACTGAAAATCAAAACCCTTAGGAGCACGACCATGACCAACTTCAAATACAACCGCCTGAACAAAGACGACGCCGCTGTTCTGCTGGTCGACCACCAGGCTGGCCTGCTGTCGCTGGTGCGCGACATCGAGCCGGACGCGTTCAAGAACAACGTGCTGGCCCTGGCCGACCTTGCCAAGTTCTTCAACCTGCCGACCATCCTCACCACCAGCTTCGAACAAGGCCCCAACGGCCCGTTGGTACCGGAGCTGAAAGCCCTGTTCCCGGACGCCCCGTACATCGCCCGCCCTGGCCAGATCAACGCCTGGGACAACGAAGACTTCGTCAAGGCGGTGAAGGCCACCGGCAAGAAGCAGCTGATCATCGCCGGCGTGGTCACCGAAGTGTGCGTCGCCTTCCCGGCCCTGGCCGCGCTTGAAGAAGAGTTCGAGGTGTTCGTGGTGACCGATGCTTCCGGCACCTTCAACGCCATGACCCGTGACGCCGCCCACGACCGCATGAGCCGTGCCGGTGCGCAACTGATGACCTGGTTCGGCGTGGCCTGTGAGCTGCACCGCGACTGGCGCAACGACATCGAAGGCCTGGCCGCGCTGTGCTCCAACCACATCCCGGACTACCGCAACCTGATGACCAGCTACAACGCCTTCAACGCCGGCAAGTAAGCCGGCCCGCCCAGGGCACCGCCAATCGGTGCCCAGCCAGGGCAGCACACCCATCCAATCCTCCGCCCGTCCGCCGTTGCACAGTGGATGCGGGCAAGCTCATCCCAAGGAACGCCGATGAACACCGCATTCCAAGACAACCGCAACGTGGTGACTCTGGTCATCCAGCACAAGGTGCGCGCCGCGTCGCTGGCCGGCTACGAAGCCTGGCTCAAGCGCACGGTCAGCACCGCTCGGCGTCAGCCGGGGCACCTCGATGTGAACGTGATCCGCCCAGATGACGGTGGCCTGCACTTCACCACCGTGGTGCGCTTCGCCGATGCCAGCCTGCTGCAGGCCTGGGTCAACTCCGCTGAGCGCCAGGCGCTGGTCAACGAAGTGCTGCCGCTGCTCGACGGCGGCGACCACACCCAGGTGCACGAGGATCCGGAGTTCTGGTTTACCCCGCCCAGTGCCGGCACCCCGCAACCGCCGCGCTGGAAACAGGCACTGCTGACCTACCTGGTGATCTGCCCGATGACCATGCTCATCCCGCAACTGCTGGCGCCGTTTTTCGCACGCTTCCCGCAGCTGGGCGGGGTGATTACCGGCAACCTGATCGTCAACCTGTTCGTCATCCTGCCCGTGGTGTTTTTCATCATGCCGTGGGTCACCCGCCGCTGCGCCAACTGGCTACGTGGCTGAACCAGCCCTTTACCTCGACACTTTCAAGGAGATACCGACATGACTACGCTCGTTACCCGCGATGGCACTTCGATCTATTACAAGGACTGGGGCAGCGGCAAGCCCGTGTTGTTCAGCCACGGCTGGCCGCTGGATGCCGACATGTGGGATTCGCAGATGGAGTACCTGGCCAGCCGCGGTTACCGCGCCATCGCCTTCGACCGCCGGGGTTTCGGCCGCTCGAGCCAGCCGTGGACGGGTTATGACTACGACACCTTCGCCGACGACATCGCCCAGCTGGTCGAACACCTCGACTTGCGCGACGTGACCCTGGTGGGCTTTTCCATGGGCGGCGGTGACGTCAGCCGCTACATCGCCCGCCACGGCAGCGAACGCGTTGCCGGCTTGGTACTGCTGGGCGCAGTGACGCCGGTGTTCGGCAAGCGTGACGACAACCCGGATGGGGTCGACACCTCGGTGTTCGACGGCATCAAGGCTGGCCTGCGGGCTGACCGGGCGCAGTTCATCGCCGATTTTGCCACGCCGTTCTATGGGCTGAACCATGGGCAGCAGGTGTCTCAGGGGGTGCAGACGCAGACCCTGAACATCGCACTGATGGCTTCGATCAAGGGCACGTTGGATTGCGTGAGTGCGTTCTCCGAGACCGACTTCCGCCCGGACATGGCCAAGATCGATGTGCCGACCTTGGTGATCCACGGTGACGACGATCAGATCGTACCGTTCGAGACCACCGGCAAGCGTGCGGCGGAGTTGATTCGTGGGGCTGAGCTGAAGGTGTATAGCGGGGCGCCGCATGGGTTTGCGGTGACGCATGCGCAGCAGCTCAACGAAGACCTGTTGGCGTTCCTGAACCGTTGAGAAAGCCGGGGCCGCGTTGCGGCCCATCGCCGGCAAGCCAGCTCCTACAGGCCTTGTGATTACCCTGTGGGAGCCGGCTTGCCGGCGAAGAGGCCGGCCCTGGCAGCACAAAATGTGAACAGGGCTAACCTTCTTCAACCCACCGCACATCCATGCAATCCCTGACCAGGCTTGAACCGGCATGCTCCGCAGTTGCGCCTGCCGCCGCCGCACCCAGACGGAGAAGACCATGTCCCAGGACCCCAACGACAAGAGCCGTCGCCAGTTCCTCGCCACCAGCACCGTGCTCGGTGCCGCCGGCGCGCTCTGGTCCGCATTGCCCTTCGCCGGCTCCGCCGGTTCCGCCCACGCATCCACCCAAGGAGGTTCCATGACCGCCGACCTGATCCTGTTCAACGGCAAACTGCACACGGTCGACCGTGAAAAACCCACGGCCACCGCTGTCGCCATCAAGGATGGCCGCTTCATTGCCGTGGGCAACGACGCCGAGGCCATGGCCCACAAGGGCGCTGCCACACAGATCATCGACCTTAAGCAGCGCACGGTGATCCCGGGCCTGAACGACTCGCACCTGCACTTGATCCGCGGCGGCCTGAACTACAACCTTGAACTGCGCTGGGAAGGCGTGCCGTCGGTGGCCGATGCCCTGCGCATGCTCAAAGACCAGGCCGCACGCACCCCCACCCCGCAGTGGGTGCGTGTGGTCGGTGGCTGGAACGAATTCCAGTTCGCCGAAAAACGCATGCCGACCCTGGAAGAAATCAACCAGGCCGCGCCCGACACCCCGGTGTTCCTGCTGCACCTGTACGACCGTGCACTGCTCAACCGCGCTGCGCTCAAGGCCGTGGGCTACAACAAGGACACGCCGAACCCGCCGGGCGGCGAGATCCAGCGCGACAAGTTCGGCAACCCGACCGGCATGCTCATCGCCCGCCCCAACGCGATGATCCTCTACGCCACGTTGGCCAAGGGACCGAAGCTACCGCTGGAATACCAGGTCAACTCCACCCGCCAGTTCATGCGTGAGCTCAACCGCCTGGGCCTGACCAGCGCCATCGATGCCGGCGGCGGCTATCAGAACTTCCCCGACGACTACTCGGTGATCCAGGAGCTGGCCGACAACAACCAGCTGACCGTACGCATCGCCTACAACCTGTTCACCCAGAAGCCCAAGGAAGAGCTGGACGACTTCAAGAAGTGGACCTCCAGCGTCAAGCTGCACAGCGGCACCGACTTCCTGCGCCATAACGGCGCCGGCGAGATGCTGGTGTTCTCCGCCGCCGACTTCGAGGACTTCCTCGAGCCGCGCCCGGACCTGCCGCAAACCATGGAAGAAGAGCTGGAGCCGGTGGTCCGCCACCTGGTCGAGCAGCGCTGGCCGTTCCGCCTGCACGCCACGTACAACGAATCGATCACGCGCATGCTGGATGTGTTCGAGAAGGTCAACCGCGACATTCCGTTCAATGGCCTGCCGTGGTTCTTCGACCACGCCGAAACCATCACCCCGCACAACATCGAGCGCGTGCGTGCGCTGGGCGGCGGTATCGCCATCCAGGACCGCATGGCCTTCCAGGGTGAGTACTTCGTCGACCGCTACGGCGCCAAGGCCGCCGAGCAGACCCCGCCGATCAAGCGCATGCTCGAGATGGGCGTGCCGGTCGGTGCCGGTACCGACGCCACCCGTGTGTCCAGCTACAACCCATGGACTTCGCTGTACTGGCTCGTCAGTGGCAAGACCGTCGGCGGCATGGAGCTGTACCCGGAAGGCCTGAGCCGCGACACCGCGCTGCAACTGTTCACCCAGGGCAGCGCTTGGTTCTCCAGCGAGCAGGGCAAGAAGGGCCAGATCAAGGTAGGCCAGCTGGCGGACCTGGCGGCACTGTCGCTGGACTTCTTCAGCGTGGAAGAAGAAGCGATCAAGGGCATCGAGTCGGTGCTGACCATCGTCGATGGCAAGGTCGTGTACGGCGCGGGCGAGTTCGACAGGCTCGGCCCACCGCAGGTGCCGGTGCTGCCGGAGTGGTCGCCGGTGGCCAAGGTGCCGGGGCACTGGCGCGTCGGTACGCCATCGCTGGCGGCGGCGGTGCACCAGTGCAGCGGGCCTTGCGGGGTGCATGCGCACAGCCATGAAAAGGCGCGGCATTCGAGTGTGCCTGTGAATGACTACCAGGGCTTCTGGGGCGCGCTGGGTTGTTCGTGCTTCGCGTTCTAAGCTGAGCTGAAGTGAAGAAGGGGGTCAGTTATTGGCCCCTTTTTTGTGCCTTCAGTGCCGGCCCTTTCGCGGGTAAACCCGCTCCCACAGGGATCGCACATAACCTGTGGGAGCGGGTTTACCCGCGAAGAGGCCCGCCAGGCCAGCATCAGTGCTGAGGCTTGTGCTCCTGCCCAGCCAACAGATGCCGAATCCGCACCGGCACGCCATCGGTCTGCAACACCCTCACCCGCGCCTCGATCTTAAGCTCGCCACGGGTCACCCGATGGTGATGGCGCAGGTGCTCCAGCCACGATTCCTCGAAGAAGAACTCCAGCCATAACGCAGGGTCCGCGCTGTCACGCATCAACCCCCACGACAACGCGCCATTGCGCTTGCGCATGGCCTCCAGCTCGCGTGCGGCCTGCTGGAACGCCCCGGCCTTGGCCGGCTCAATGTGGTATTCGACCGTGACCATCAACGGCCCGGCTTCCTTGTCCATGTCATCGCTCAACACCGGCACCGGCCAATGCAGCGACGGCGTCAGCTCCTCGGCTGCAGTTTCCGGCAGGGTGACCTTGCAGGTCAGCAAGGTCCCCAGTGCAAGGCCACCTGCGGCAAGCAGCAAGCTCAGCGTAATCGACGCATGGCTGGCCACGCTGCCCCAGAGCAACCCGCCAATGGCCATGGCGCCGAAGAAGATCAGGATGTACACCGAAAGTGCGCGCGCCCGTACCCAGGCCGGCACCGAGGTTTGCGCCGCCACCTGCAGGTTGGACAGCACGGCGATCCACGCCGCGCCGCTGAGCAGCATTGCCGGCAGCAGCACGTAGAAGTTGCGTACCAACGCCAGGGCCAGCAGGAACAGCGCGTACAGCAGGCTGGCAAGCATCACCAGGCGATCGCGGCTGATGCGCTCGCGCAGGCGCGGCAACAACGTTGCGCCGGCCACCGCGCCAATCCCGATCGCTGCCAGCAACAGGCCGAAATCGGCCGCCGTGCCGTGCATCTCGCCACGCACGATCAATGGCAGCAGCGAGGTGCCGGCGCTGGCGCAGAGGAAGAATGCCGAGGCCCGCAACAGCACGGCCTGCAAAGGCTTCGAGCTGCGCGCAAAGCGCAGGCCGGTACGCATGGCGCCAACAAAGCGCTCGGCCGGCAGCAGCGGCTCCTTCACCTCGCGCTTCCACAGCAACAGCACCAGGATCACCCCGGCGAACGACACGGCATTCAGGGCGAAGGTCAGCCAGGGGCCGACCAGGCTCACCACCACACCGGCGAGGGCCGGGCCGATGGCACGGGAGACGTTGATGCCGACACTGGAAATGGCCACGGCATTGGGCAAGTCCTCCTTGCCCACCAGCTCCGGCGTAAGTGCGCTCCAGGCCGGCATCATCAGTGCCGTGCCGATGCCTAAGGCGAGCGTCAGCGAGAGCAGCAGGGTGACGTTCATCAGCCCCAGCAGGGTCAGGGCGGCCAGCACCACGGCGACCGCCGACATCCACAGCTGCACTAGTAACAGGTAGCGGCGCTTGTCGACGATGTCTGCCGCCGCGCCTGCCGGCAGGGCCAGAAAGAACATCGGCAGCGAACCCGCCACCTGGATCAGCGCCACATGCAGCGGGCTTGCCGACAGCGTGGTCATCAGCCAGCCGGCGCCGACTTCGTGCATCCAGGTGCCGATGTTGGAGGCGATGGTGGCGATCCACAGCATGCGGAAGGTGGTGTTGCGCAAGGGGCTCCAGGCGCCTGAAGGGGAGGTGCTCATGTCAGAAGCTGCCTTTGAGTGGGTATTCGATGATCAGGTAAATGCGGTCGATGTCATCGCCCGCCTGGGCTTCGTTGGCGCGGTGGCTGACGTGCGAGAACGACAGGCTGAGGTCTTTGGCGGCGCCCGACTGCACCACGTACTTGAGGTCGATGTCGCGCTCCCAGTGGCGCCCGCCACTGCCTTGCTGGCCAGTGTAGGCGCCGCCGGCCGGGGCATGCGTGCCATCGATGGCGCTGCCGCTGACGTAGCGCCCCATCAAGCTAAGGCCAGGTACGCCGAGGGTGGCGAAGTCGAGGTCGTAGCGCAGCTGCCACGAGCGCTCGCCCGGGCCGTTGAAGTCGGCGTACTTGATAGAGTTGGCCAGGTAGATGGAGTCGCCGCCGACGAAGTCGAACGGGGTGTCGCCTTCGATCTTCTGGTAGGCCAGGGTCATGGCCTGGGCGCCGAAGCGGTATTTGCCCGACAGGCTGTAGGCGAGGGTGTCGATGGCCCCGGCACTGGCGCTGCCGGTGTCGCGGGTCTGGTACAGGTTGCCATCGAAGCGCCAGTTGCCCTCGGCCAGGTTCAGGTTTAGGTAGGCCTGGTGCCAGGTGTCCTGCAGCTGCCCGGCATACAGCGCACCGCCGAATGGGCCAGCGGGGGCGAAGGTAGCCCCGGCCAGGCTGATGGCGCGGCCGTGGGTGGTGGCGCCGTAGCCGCTGAAATCGTCGTGGGTCGAGCTGTTGTCCTGGTTGTTGAATGACGTGAAGCGCCCGGCCTGCAGGCGCCAGTCGGGCAGATCGGTGTTTTCCAGCAGCCAGCCGGTGGCGTATTCCGGGTGCAGGCGTTTGTCACCGGTGTCGAACACCGGCGTTTCCACGGTCATTTCGCCATAGCGTAAGTGCGTGTTGCCCATGCGCAGTTTCAGGGCGGCGCCGGCGCTGGAAAAGTCGGACTCGGCGCGGCCATCGCTGTCGCGTGGCAGCAGGCCGGTACCAGCATGGCCACGGCCACCGTCGAGCTTGAGGCCGAGGAAACCGTGGGCGTCGATGCCGACACCGACGGTGCCTTCGGTGAAGCCTGAGCGGATTTCGCCAATGAAGCCTTGTGCCCATTCCTGGCGGTAGTTCTGGCCGCTGGCGGAAGGGGATCGGAAGTCGCTGTGCAGGAAGTAGTTGCGGCTGAGCAGCGACCAGCCGGGCTCTTCCGCCTGGCTGAGCGCCGGGCAGAGGGCGAGGGTGGCGAGCAGGGCGCGGCCTGGTCCGTGGGTGGCGCGGATCATGGGGGCTCCGGGGGGGATGATCCGGGACTGTGGAGCAAGCGTAGGTCAGGGTCTTGTAAGGGTGTGCTGGGTGGGAGTTTTGCTGTGTTTTTGATGGCCCTATCGCCGTCAAGCCGGCTCCCACAGGTACACCACTGATCTTGAGTACAGTGGGGTACCTGTGGGAGCCGGCTTGCCGGCGATAGGGCCAGTATTGCCTCAAGCCATGTCGCTGATTGCAAACTCCTCCGCCAGGTGATCGATCAGCGAGCGTACAGAGGGCAACAACCCCCGCCGCGACGGGAAGATCGCATGCACGATGCCGCAGCGCGGGTGCCACTCCGGCAGCAGCTCTACCAGCCGGCCTTCGGCCAGGTCTTCGCGCACCGCCACCCGCGGCAAGTGCGCAATGCCCACCCCGGCCACCACGAAATGGCGCAGGGCGAAGAGGTCATCGGTGACCATGCGCGGTTTGTGCGGGATCACGATGCTGCGGCTCATGTCTTCGCCCTGGAACAGCTCCCACTGGTAGTCACGCTGAGCGCTGCCCCAATGCACGCTGGGTAGCGTGCCGAGCAACTGCGGGTCGAAGCCATCAGGCAGTTGCGCCTGGTACTGCGGGTGCCCCACCAGGCACTGGGTACTGTTGCTCAGTACCTTCATCACCATGTCGGTGTTTTCCAGCGGCGGGAAGCGCACCCGCAGCGCCACGTCGAAGCCTTCGTGCAGCAGGTCGACGCGTCGGTTGGTGCTCTCGATGAACAGCTCTACCTGGGGATACTTGAGCATGTAGCGGGTCAGCATCGGCCCAACCCAGGAGTTGAGCAACGTGGTCGGGCAGCTGATGCGAACCAAACCGCGCGGTTCGCTGCGGTTGCGCTCGATGATCTCCGCCGCGCCCTCGGCCTCTACGCGCATGGCCAGGCAACGGTTGTAGTAGGCCTGGCCGATCTCGGTCAGCGAACAGTGCCGGCTGGTGCGGTGCAGCAGGCGCACGCCCAGGCGGTCTTCCAGGTCGGCAATGCGCCGGCTGAGTTTTGACTTGGGCATGTCCAGCGCCCGCCCGGCCGGGGCGAAGCCACCGTGCTCGACTACTTGGGTGAAGTAGTAGAGGGAGTTCAGGTCTTCCATTGATCGTTCTCCAGGTGGAACGCTAAGGGCAATTTTCGCAGTCTACCGCTCTAAAGGTGATGATTTTAATCTGTGCCCATCAACGCGAAACACCCCAGATTGCTGAAAAATTCATAAACCTTAGGAGCACAGACCATGAGCAAATTCACCTACAACCGCCTGAACAAAGACGACGCTGCCGTGCTGCTGGTCGACCACCAGGCTGGCCTGCTGTCGCTGGTGCGTGACATCGAGCCGGACAAGTTCAAGAACAACGTGCTGGCCCTGGCCGACCTTGCCAAGTTCTTCAACCTGCCGACCATCCTCACCACCAGCTTCGAACAAGGCCCCAACGGCCCGCTGGTACCAGAACTGAAAGCCCTGTTCCCGGATGCCCCATACATCGCCCGCCCTGGCCAGATCAACGCCTGGGACAACGAAGACTTCGTCAAGGCGGTGAAGGCTACTGGCAAGAAGCAGCTGATCATTGCCGGTGTGGTCACCGAGGTATGTGTGGCGTTCCCGGCGCTGTCAGCGCTGGAAGAAGAGTTCGAGGTGTTTGTGGTGACCGATGCGTCCGGCACCTTCAACGAAATGACCCGCGATGCCGCCCATGACCGCATGAGCCAGGCGGGTGCCCAGATGATGACCTGGTTCGGCGTGGCGTGTGAGCTGCACCGAGACTGGCGCAACGATGTTGAAGGGCTGGCGGCGCTGTGCTCGAACCACATTCCGGATTATCGCAACCTGATGACCAGCTATAACGCGTTGACTGCTGGTAAGTAACTTCAAGTTTGTTTTACGCAGAAGGCCGGCTCCCTCAGTAGGGAGCCGGCCTTTTTGTTTGCCGTGCCGGCCTCTTCGCGGGTAAACCCGCTCCCACAGGATCACCACCGCCCTCAAGTTGAGCGCTGTACCGGTGGGAGCGGGTTTACCCGCGAAGAGGCCGGCAGAGACGGCATCAATTCAAAGGCTGTGACTCAATTCCATCCAGCAAAGCCTCGACCAAACCTCAGCCATTTCTACGGCATTAAGGTTGCTCCAGAACAGGCTTTTGCCTGTTTCGTCCAAGTGTTCCAAGGCTTTGTAACCAGACTCATAGGCACCACGCAGAGATTGGGCTACATGGACCAGGGCGCGGGCAAGCCCGCTCCCACAGGAATAGCGCAATCCTGTAGGGCAGCGGGGTACTTGTGGGAGCGGGCTTGCCCGCGAAGGGCTGCTAAGCAGCCCCAGTAGGAGAAAGAATTAGGAGATATCTGACAATGCGCTCAGACGTCATGAGCTGATATAGAGCTCGGAAAGTGAGGAACATCGGGAATCCAAACAGGAGACTTCCCATGCCCCTTTTCGATCCACCGTATCCAGGTGAATCCTTGCGTGAAGATGTGCTGCCCGCAATCTCCATGACGGTCACGGAACTGGCAAAACAACTTGGTTATCCACAAGACCAGCTTGCTGCCGTGCTCAACGGCCATGCACCCATCACCCGCGACCTGGCCCAGAGGCTAGAGGCCGCCGACCTGGGCGCTGCCCGCCAATACCTGGCCGAGCAGGCAGCCTACGACCGCTGGCATGCCGGTTAATCCGCATCCGAATCAAACAACCGCTCCAACTCCACCCGCGCTTCCTTCGCCGTCTGCATCACCTTGGCCCGGTCATCGCGCACCTGCCCCTGCGCCTCCAGCACTTCCTCGTCATGCTGGGCAAACCGGTCGATGCGGTCCGCCGCCTGTTCACTGCTCAGGCCCAGCCCGACCAGCGCACGGCGGGTCATTTCCAGGCTTGAATAGAACGTCTCGCGAATCGGCTCGGCACCCACGTCCACCAGCTTGTGCACATGCTGGCGGTTACGTGCACGGGCCAGCACTTTCAGGTGCGGGTACAGGCGCTTGACCCGTTCTGCCGTGCGCGTGGTGACTTCCGGGTCGTCGGTGGTGATGACAAAGTACTCGGCCTCGCCGACCTTCGCCGCATGCAGCACCTCAGGGCGCAGCGGGTCGCCGTAGAACACCGGGGCCTGTTCGAACATGCGGGTCATCTCGATGGCGTCCACCGAAGTTTCCAGGGCGACAAAGGGGATTTTTTGCGCACGCAGGATGCGCGACACGATCTGCCCCATGCGTCCCATGCCGACGATCACCACGCGCGGGGTGCCGGCATCGATGCTCTTGTATTGCTCGGGCACTTCGCGCGCCGGTTGCGGGCGCTTGAGGGCGCGGGCGCAGCCGAGCATCAGCAGCGGGGTGATGGCCATCGACAGGGTGATGGTCATCAGCAGCAGGTCGTAAGTTTGGGTATCGAACAGGCCCTGGTCCTTGCCCAGCTTGAACACCACGAAGGCGAACTCGCCGCCTGCGGCCAGCACCATGCCCAGGCGCAAGGCGCTGGCGCTGTTCAGGCCACCGGCCAGGCGGCCGACGCCAATCAGCAGCACCAGTTTGACGGCTACCAGCAGCAGGGTCAGGCCCAGCAGCACCAGCGGCATTTCCAGCAGCAGGCTCAGGTTGGCGCCCATGCCCACGCTCATGAAGAACAGCCCCAGCAGCAGGCCTTTGAACGGTTCGATCTGCGACTCCAGCTCGTGCCGGTATTCCGAGTCGGCCAGCAACAGGCCAGCCAGGAAGGCGCCCAGCGCCATGGAAATACCGGCTTCTTCCATCAGCCAGGCGGTGCCGATCACCACCAGCAGCGCGGTGGCGGTGGACACTTCCGGCAGGCCGGTGCGGGCCACGATGCGGAACACCGGGCGCAGCAGGTAGCGGCCGCCGACGATCACCACGGCAATGCTGGCGAATACCTTGAGGCCATGCTCCAGGCTGTCGCCGTGGCTGGTGTCCGGGCCGCTGGCGGCCAGCAACGGGACCAGCGCGATCAAGGGGATCGCGGCGATGTCCTGGAACAGCAGAATGGCGAATGCGAGGCGGCCATGCGGTGCGTTGAGCTGCTTGTTTTCTGCAAGGCTCTGCAAGCCGAGGGCGGTGGACGACAGCGCCAGGCCAAGCCCGACCACGATGGCTGCCGACAGCGACTGACCGAAGCCGAACAGGGCGATGGCGCCGATGAGTGCGCCGGTCAGCACCACCTGTGCAGTCCCTACGCCGAATACCGACTTGCGCATCAGCCACAGGCGCTTGGGTGACAATTCCAGGCCGATGATGAACAACAGCAAAACCACGCCCAGCTCGGAAATGTGCGCCACGCTCTCGGTGTCGCGGATCAGGCCCAGGGCTTGCGGGCCGATGGCCACGCCAGCCAACAGGTAGCCGATCACGGCACCCAGTTGCAGGCGTTTGGCCAGGGGGACGGCGAGGACTGCGGCAAGCAGAAAGATCACCGCGGTTTGCAGAAGGCTGCCTTCGTGTGGCATTGGCTCGTACTCCATGAGCTGCCGGGGCAGCGTTAGAACAGTGTGGCGGACAATTCTGGGGACTGCAGATGCTTCATACAATCTGGCCGAAAGGAGAAACATTGTCCTGCTAAAGGTGACAGTCAACCGCCGCCAAACTGCGCCCGATACTGCGCCGGCGTCATGCCGATCCGCTCGCAGAACACCTTCCTCATATGCCGGTCACTGCCAAACCCGCACTGCGCCGCCACCACTTTCAACGGTAGATCGCTGCCTTCGAGCAGCTTTCGCGCCTGGTCGATGCGCGCATTCTGCAGGTACTGCAACGGCGTGATGCCCACCTCGCGCTGAAAGGTGCGGGCGAAATTGCGCGCGCTCATTGCCACCAGGTCGGCCATCTTCTGCACGGTAAACGCCTGGTCGATGTGGTCGACAATGTATGCCTGCACCCGTGCGATCGCCGAGCCATCGCGCGGTACCGCCGCCAGCAGCGGCCCGTAAGGCGTCTGCCCACCCTGCCGATGGCGGGCCACCAGCAACACCTTGGCCACTTCCAGGGCCAGCGCCTTGCCGTGATCTTCCGCGACGATGGCCAGCGCCAGGTCGATGCCCGCAGTGATCCCGCCAGAGGTGATCAGGCCGCGGTCGACCACGTAGATCTGCTCGGTCTCGACCTTGGCTTCGGGGAATGCGTGGGCCAGGCGCTCTACATAATTCCAGTGGGTGGTGCAGCGGTAACCGCCGAGCAGCCCGGCGCGCCCGAGCAAAAACACCCCGGTGCAGATGGCGCCGAAGCGTTTGGCACTGTGCACAGCTTGCGCCAGCCAGCGCTCCAGCTCGGGCTGGACAACGTCATAGGCACCCGGCCCGCCCGGCACCAACAACAAGTCGACGCTGGCCGGTAAGTCTTCCAGGCGCAGGTCGGCCAACACCTTCAAGCCAGATGAGCCGCGAATCGGCCCTTGGCTTTGCGCCAGGGTAACCAGCCGGTAATGCCGGTCTTCGGGCAAAAACCGGTTGGCGATGGCAAACGCATCCATGGGGCCGGTGACATCCAGCAACAGCACATCGTTGAACAGCACCATGGCCACGGTGCGGTGAGCGCGATTTTCCTGCATACCTCTTTCGCCTTGAATGCTGGCCGCTTGCGGCGGCCTGTAGCTGAATACGAGGTGCATCTTAAGGGATCGGCCGGACGGCGGGGCCAGCACCGCACAATTAAGAACTATTCAGGTTTGGCTCAGGACTTTGTCATGTGCCAGGGGCGAGACTTTCTGCATTGAACAGGAGAGTCGCCATGAACCCTGGGACGCCCCAAGACAACCCCTATGCCCCCGGTGCGCTGACACCCGCGCGCCTGCGTCAGGCCAAGGAACTGATGCTGCGCAGCTCGCTGTCGATCATCGAGATCGCCGGGGTGTGCAACCTCACCCGCAGCCATTTCTCCCGTGCCTTCAAGGTCAACACCGGCCTGTCGCCCCAGGCCTGGCGCCTGTTGGCGCGCATGGAGAAGGCCAAGCGCCTGCTGGCCACCGAGGCACCGATCACCCACGTGAGCCTGGAATGCGGCTTCTGCGACCAGGCCCATTTCACCCGCGCCTTCAGCCGCCTGGTGGGCCAGCCACCCAAGGCCTGGCGCCAGGCGACGCGTGTCGACGCACATCCTTAAGACGGTTTTATCCCTCGGTATAAGCCCTTCGGGACAGTGCCGGGGCCCTTCATCCAAACCCAAGGAGTCACCCATGAGCCAACCTGATTACAAGCGCCTGAACAAAGACGACGCCGTGGTACTGCTGGTCGACCACCAGACTGGCCTGATCTCGCTGGTGCAGGACTTCTCGCCCAACGAGTTCAAGAACAACGTGCTGGCCCTGGGCGACCTGGCCAAGTTCTTCGGCCTGCCGACCATCCTCACCACCAGCTTCGAGCAAGGCCCCAATGGCCCGCTGGTGCCGGAATTGAAAGAGATGTTCCCGGATGCGCCGTACATCGCCCGCCCTGGCCAGATCAACGCCTGGGACAACGAAGATTTCGTCAAGGCAATCAAGGCCACCGGCCGCAAGCAGCTGATCATCGCTGGCGTGGTCACCGATGTATGCGTGGCGTTCCCGACCCTGTCGGCGCTGGCCGAAGGCTTCGAGGTGTTCGTGGTGACCGATGCTTCGGGCACCTTCAACGAGACCGTGCAGCAGGCGGCGTGGGTGCGCATGACCCAGGCGGGCGCGCAGATGATGAACTGGTTCTCGGTAGCCTGTGAGCTGCACCGTGACTGGCGCAACGACATCGAAGGGCTGGGTAACCTGCTGTCGCAGCGTATTCCCAACTACCGCAACTTGATGAACAGCTATGCGGTGTTGAGCGCGCGTTGATGTAATTCTGTGCCGGCCTCTTCGCGGGTAAACCCGCTCCCACAGGGTAGTCCATGGCCTTGAAGCCAATGGTGAACCCGCGAAGAGGCCGGTGCAGACTGAAAGTCAGTTCTCAACGGGCACAGGGATAGTAAAACTAATCCTGCACCCACCCAGCTCCGAAACCTGCGGCTGCAATTGCCCACCATGGGCCTGTACCACCGAATTGCAAATCGCCAGCCCCATGCCCAAGCCGCCGCTCTTGGTGGTGTAGAACGCCCCGAACACCCGATTCCGCTCCTCCGGCGCGATCCCCGGCCCGTTGTCGTCCACGCGGATTTCCACCCGGTCTGCCAGCACCTCGGACGAAATCTGCAGCAAGCCATCACTGCGATACCCGGCCAATGCCTCCAGCGCATTGGTGATCAGGTTGAACACCAACTGCTGCAACTGCACCGGGTCGGCCATCACGCTTACGGCAGCCTGCAGCTGGGTCTGCACGTTCACCTTGCACTTGGCGGCATCCGCCGACGTCAGGCGCACCACCTGCAGGATCAGTTCGTCCAGCTTCACTGCCTTGAGCTGCATCGGCGATTGCTTGGCCAGCGAACGCAGCGCCCGCACGATGTTGGCGGCGCGCTCGCTGTCGTTACGGATGTCTTCCAGGCCCGCAATGGCTTCGCCCAGGTCGGGTTGCTCGCGCTTGAGCCAGCGCAGGCTGGCCGCCGCGTTGGAGGCGATACCCAGCAGCGGTTGGCTTATTTCGTGGGCGATCGACGCCGACAATTCGTTCATCACCTGCAAGTGCGCACTGCTGGCCAGCTCCGCACGCGAGCGGCGCAGCTCGGCCTCCATCTGCGCGCGGGTCTGGTTGTCTTCGGCCAGGCGGGTATAGAACTTGGCCGTCTGCAGCGACACCGCCGCCTGCGAGGCGAGAATCTCCAGCATGGCCAGGCGCTGGCTGCCGAACAGGTTCGGCACCAGGCGGTTTTCCAGGTAGACCAAGCCGATCAGTACACCCTGAATCACCAGCGGCAGGCACAACACCGAGCGTGCATTGCGTGCCTGCAGCTCCTGGCGGAAGGCCTCCGGGCAATCGCTGAGGGCGTCGTTGAGCACCAGGGGCTTCTTGGTGCGCAGGGTGGCGTTGATGATCGACAGCGGTGCCTGGGTGAGAAATTTCTGGCAGTTGTCCATGCGCACGTGCAGGCCGCCATCGTCGATATAGGCCAGGGCCGCCATCTGGAATTCGGCGCCGCTGACGATCAGCAGGGCGCCGTGGTCGGCACCGGAGTGCTGGGTCAGGTGGCCCATCAGCGTTTCGATCAGCCCCTCTAGCAGCACCTCTTCGGACAGCGCCCGCGCCGCCTCGATACCTGCCTCCAGGTCCAGCCGCGCTTGGCTGGAGGTGCGGTAGGTTTCCTGCACGGGTTGCGTGCGCAGGAACGGGTGCAGCGTCTCCAGCTGGCGCACCTTGCCGGTCGCCCCCCAGATATGAAAACAGTCGCGGGCGATGCGCAGGTGCAGGTTGGCACCGGAGATCAGCCCGCTGGGGATGCACACTTCGGCCAACTGCTCGTGGGCCAGGGCCTGTTCGTGGATGAAACCGGCCGCGGTGGCGGCAATCTGCGCCTGGTCGAAGCAGCGGATAGCGGCCAGGCCGTCGCCGTTGAGCTTGGCAATGACACCCTCGATCAGCAGCAGCTTGTTGCGGAAGGTGACCGGGTTGAAGCTCGCCCAGCCGGCGAAGCGTTCACGCACGCCCTGCAGGGTGGCCAGCTTGCCGGCGAGGCTGCCGGGCGCCTCCGGGCTGCCCAGGGTCAAGCCAAGGAACAGGTAATAGTCGGCCAGGTTGATGTGCGCGGGCGCTGCCCAGGCATGCTCGCTGGCGCAGGCCAGGCTGCGCAGGGCCTGTTTGATGTTGCCCAGGTAGAAGGCCGACATGCCGCTGAACAGGTGTTTGAAGAACAGGGTCGTGCGCGAGTTAACTGCCACGGTCGAGCCCGAGAAGGGGCTGCCACTCAGGTTGGCGACGAACGCCTGCTGGGCCAACAGAATTTGTTCCACATCGCTGTAGCCGTAACGGCGCACGGTGGCCAGGCCCTGCGTCACTTCGCCGGCGACTTCCTGCAGGTAGCGGCCCATGAACAGCGAGTCCGAAACCAGGTGATTACAGGCATAGCAGCTCATGGCCAGGTCGCCGCTCAGGCGGCCGGAATCGAGTGCCTCCAGCGCCGTGCGCCGGGCGAATTCCATGGGCGCGGTCCAGGCGCTGACCTGGTCGAGAGCGAGCAGGGCGCTGGTCAGGTCGCCCTCGAAGCCATGCCGCTCGATCAGTTTCAGTGCGGCCAGGCTGTAGGCGTGCCCATCGTGGTAGGCGCCAAAGCGCTCGGCGATCATCACCCCGAACCAGGCCAGGCCGTAGGTGCTGCCGGGTGCGACACCCTGGATCAGCGACAGCTCCATGAGCTTGGCCAGGTGCAGGAAGCAGATATCGTCCTGCACGAAAAAAGAGGATGAGAGCGTCGCCAGCAGGCCGATGGCAACCGTCACTTCCTCCGAATCGGTGCGCGGCAGCGACTCCAGGCAGTGACGTCCCTTCTGTTCGATCAGGGCCTGCACATGGGCATAGCTGGCCTCGACTTGAGCGAGATCGGTGCCACGGGCGAGGGTGATCCCCAACAAGTCGAGGCCAGAGGTTGCTGCGCTGATGGCTGCCTGGTAATCGCCGCGCAGGGTGTGCAAGCGGGCCTGCAGCCTGCATACCCTGGCCTGGTCCAGCGCCGTTTGCGCCCGTTGCCGGCATTCGATGATGCGCGCTTCGGCTTGCGGCATGCGCGACAGCTGCATGTCGCATTCGGCCGCCATGCAGGCGACGGCGAAGGCATGCGTGGCGTGGGTCTCGGGTGCTGCACTCAGGCGCAGCAGATGGTCGGCGGTGTTCAGGTAGCCTGCGGTCTGGTCAACCGCGCCATTGTCGCGAGCGCGCAGTGCGGCTTCGCGCAGCAATGGCAGGAACGCTGCGCAGTCATCGGCTGCAAAGGCCCGTGGGCTGGCGCGTTGCAGCTGGTTGGCGATAGCGAACACCGCATCACGTGGCTCGTTTTGCCAGGTGTGGTGCATGGCTTGCGCAATGCGTGCATGCAGCGGCGACCGATCACGTTTTGGCGTGAGTTCGTAGGCCGCCTCCTGCACGCGGTCATGGGCAAAACCCAGGCCTTTTTGCCCAGGCTGCAGGAAGCCCGCAGCAATCAACGCCCTGAGTGGCTCGGTAGTGTGCTCGGCAGGCAGGGCAAGGAGGCACTGCAGCAAGCGCTCGTCGCAACGGTTGCCCACGGCGCTGGCGATGCGCAGCACATCACGCTGCGCCGCGGGCAGACGTGCCAGGCGCTGGACCATCAGGTCGGCGACGTTATCGGCATAACGGTGCCGCGCCACTGCCTCCAGCGACCAGCACCAGCGCATGGCTTGGGTATCGAAGGTAAACAGCCGGTCCTCGACCATGGCGGTGAGGATCTGGTTGATGAAAAACGGGTTGCCAGCGGTCTTTGCGTGCACCAGTTCGGCGACCTGCAAAGCCGCCTCGGGCGGTACGTGGTAGCGCTCGCCGATCAGCTCCATCACCGCGCCAACGGGGAGCGGGCGCAAGTTCAGGGTGGTGCTGCGCATGGCCGTTGGGGCGCTGACGGGGGCACTGCAAGGCCGCGTATCGTTTCGCTGGGCGACGATCAGCAGGAGGTTGCCCGGCGGCTTGGCGAACAGCTCCGCCAGCAGATGCCGCGTGGCATCGTCGGCCCACTGCATGTCGTCGAGGAACAATGCCAGCGGGTACCCGGGGCGGCTGAGCACATGGAGGAATTCGACGATGGCCCTTAACTCTTTTTGCAAAGCCAGCCGTGTTGGCTTTTCGGGCAGTTCGGGCAGTGGACCGAGGATCAGTTTAAGGTCCGGGGCCAGCTTACCCAGCAGCCGGCCACGGCCTTTGATGCGGCGCAGGATTTCGCGGCGCAGCGCATCAAGGTCCTGGCTGTTCTTGGCCAGCAGCTGGGTGGTCAGCGACTGCAGGATTTCGATCCAGGGTGCGTAGGGCACGGCCTGTTCGAGGCTGTTGCACTTGCCCGCGGCCCAGTAACCGTCGGCACCGGCCTTCAGCGCGGTGTCCACCAGGCTGGACTTGCCCATGCCAGTGGCACCATTGATGAATAGCGCCTGCGGTGTGCTAGCGCGACGCAACCCCTTCAGCGACAGGGTGATGACATTCAGCTCGGCGGTGCGGCCGTATAGGCGTTCGCGGCTGGTTGCGATGCTGTCGGCGCAGCCCGGTTCGAAGTCCTCGATGGCTCTTTTCGTAGCCCACTGCCGCTGGCAATGGGTAAGGTCGATGGCGAGGGCGCGCGCGCTCTGATAACGCGCGTCGGGCTCTTTGGCCAAGGCCTTGGCGAGGATGCGGCTGAGCGGCAGCGGCACCTTGGCGTCGACTTCGCAGGCAGCCCGGGGTTGCACGCCAGCATGCAGCTGGCGCCAGTGCAGCTTGTCGCGCCCGCTCAGCGGCAGCTCACCCAGCAGCAGCTGGTAGAGGATGGCGCCGAGGGCGTAAATGTCGCTGCGTTGATCGCTGCAGCTGCCGTGGGGGCAGACTTGCTCCGGTGCCAGGTACGACCAGTTGCCGATTGGCGCATCCTGCCCGCTGAGCAGTTGCGCAGTGTCGGCGCGAAAGCCGCCCAGCCGGGCGCGTTGTGAGTGCTGGATGCACACGTGCTCGGGTTGCAGGGCGCCATGCAGCACATTGCGCTCGTGCGCCTGCGCCATGGCATCAGCGGCGTTTACTGCAGTTTCGAGGAAGGGTTCAAGCGCCGCAGGCCCCTGGGCAATGAGGTCGGCGATGGAACGGCCAGCGGGATACACCAGCAACGGGCCTTCGGCGGAGCGCAAGAAGGCGCAGGGGATCACTGCCCACTTTGGGTCCAGGTGCAGGCGATAGTCGCGTTCCAGGCGTTGGCACGCAGCGGGGGCTTCGACCGGGGCACGCACGGCCAGCCAGGCTTGCCGAGTGACCGGGTCACGCAGGCGGAAGTAGGTAAGGTCACCTTCCTGGCCCAGTCGCGTGATGTCGCACCGGTTCAACCAGCCTTCATCTATCGACTGGTCGTAATCGACGGGCCTTTGCGCAAGGCGTTCATCGAGCATCAAGCACCCCCTGCAAGCGACATCCAGAGGCGCGAGTATACGCAGCGGGGCCGTATAGCTCGCCGCTTACAGGCGGCTTGGCAGGAACGGGCACCATGTTGACCGTTATGGTCCCCAGAGGGCTGACGGGCCCTTGTATCCTAAGCCCAACCTATCCCTCGGGATAATTGTATGAACGCGCACGCTGGCCTAGATTGCACAAGGCCGCGCAACCGCCCGTGCCTGCGAGAGACGTTGATGATCCGATTAGGCAATGCCCAGGTGTCGCTGGAGCGGCGAGAAGCTTTTCTCGACGGCAAGCCGATCCCGTTGGGTGGGCGTGCGTTCGAGGTGCTGGCGACGTTGATCAAGGCCAAGGGGCGGGTAGTCGCCAAGGACGAGCTGTTCAGCCAGGTCTGGGCCGGCACGGTGGTCGAAGACAACAACCTGCAAGTGCAGGTGTCTCTTTTGCGCAAGGCCTTCGGCAACCCCGGGCTGATCCAGACAGTGCCACGGCGTGGCTACCGATTGGCCGCTGATATTACCCTCGATGTGCCTTGCATGGTGTCGGGCAACTCGCCGTTGTGCGATTTGGCCGAGGCCATCGAGCCTGTCGGCGAGATTGCAAGCGTGCCGGTATTGGTGGTCGATGACGACCCGTCGGTGCGCAACGCGCTGGGGCGGCTGTTCCGCTCACAGGATATTGCTCATCGGCTGTATGCGTCGGCCGAGGAACTGCTCGAAAGCCAGGTCAACACTCCTTACGCCTGCTTGCTGCTGGACATGAACCTGCCGGAGGCCTCTGGCCTGGAGGTGCAGGATGCCCTGCGCCGGCTCGAGCTGCCTTGGCCGATCATCTTCATGACCGGCTACGGCACCATCCCCCTGACGGTGCAGGCCATGCGTGCCGGCGCAGTGGAGTTTCTGACCAAGCCTTTCGACGAAGCCCAACTGCTGGCGGTGCTCGATGCGGTGCGTTCGCGTGCCTTGGTACAAGGCCGCAAATGGCTCCAGGCGCGGCAGGTAAAGGTGAAGTACCAGCGCCTTACCCAGCGTGAGCGCCAGGTGTTTTCGCTGGTGGTCGATGGCCTGTCGCACAAACAGATTGCCAAACAGATCGGCACCAGCGAGGTGACGACCAAGGTCCACAAGAAGAACATCATGAACAAGATGCAGTCCCGCTCGCTGGTCGAACTGGTCGCCATGCACCACCTCATCGAGGCACGCGCCGAGGGCCAGGGCGCCGCATGAACAGAGGGGTGTGCATCGTCGACGACGATGCTTCGGTGCGCAAAAGCCTGGCCAACCTCCTGCGTTCGGCCGGTTTTTCCACGTTGCTGTTCGCTTCAGGGGAAGAGCTGCTGGCGTCGGATCAGGCGCCGATGGCGGGGTGTGTCCTGCTGGACCTGAAGATGCCCGGGCTGACGGGTTTGGAGGTTCAGCGTGAGCTGGCGCGGCTGGGCTGGCGGTTGCCGGTGATCTGCATGTCGGCGCATTGGGATGACCTGGCGGTGGAGCAGTCCTTGCGGCACGGGGCGGTGGCTTGCCTGGGCAAGCCATTCAGCGAAGAGGCGTTGCTGAAGGTGGTTGAAGAGGCGCTGGCTGGCCGATAAATCTGCGTTTTTGTGCCGGCCTCTTCGCGGCGGTCCGGCGTCCCGGTAAACCCGCTCCCACAGGTTCCCCGCTAAGTTTGAAACTGTGTGGTGCCAGTGCGTCAACTGCCGTGTACCCGCTCCCAAATCTGACGCGATCCCTGTGGGAGCGGGTTCACCCGCGAAGACGCCAGCAGCCGTAAGACATTTCTGAACTTGAAACCAAATACTTCAGGTACAGCATGTACGGCTGCCACCTAAGCGAACAGATCCACCCCCAGCTGGAACGCCACCCACAACGCCAGCCCGGTCGCAAACGCCAGTGCAATGTTTTCGAACAGGTTGTTGCGGTATTGCTTGCTCAGCAGCGACTTCTGGTTGGACATGATCAGCAGGCCCAGCGATATCACGGGCAAGCCGATGATGTTCAGCGCGCTGACGCCAATGGTCAGGGTCACGAAGTCGGGCATGCCCGGGATGGACCAGACCAGCGGAGTGACCAGAATGAACAGCATGAACCACTTGTGCATCGGGTCTTTGTGGAACTCTTTGCCGTAACGCTCACGCCGCTCGGGGCGCACATGCTGGAAGGCATCGGTAATGAGCATCGGGAAAGCCGTGGTCTTGCCGGAAATGCTGGCGAACAGCGTGGCGAATACGCCGATGAAGAAGATGTACCAGCCGATCGGGCCGAAGAACATTTCCAGCGCCTTGCCCAGGTCGCCGAGGGTCTTCACTTCGATACCGTTGGGCCGCAGGATTTCCGCGCCGACAATCCAGATTGCCAGGTTGATGACGATACCGACGAACACCGCAAACAGCAGGTCGTTGCGTTGGATGCGCTTGTGCTGCGGGCCCACCCAGCCCTTCTGGCGCATCACATACGGGTGCACGAAGTTGGCCACCGAGCCTGCTACCGCGCCAATCACCGACACCGCTACCAGCAGCGCACCGTGCACGCCTTCGTCAGCTGGGATACTGAAGCCGATGGTGCCTTTGACGATGCCGGCCACGTCCGGGCCTGACATCAACGCCAAGGCCAGGAAGGCCAGGGTCATGACGGCCAGCAGGACTTTCATCACGCCTTCGATCATTGCGTAGATGTTGCGCCCGACCAGCATCCACACCGCCAGCACCACAGCCATCGAGCACAGCAGCGGATAGTCGATGCGCAGCAGCATCGCCAGCGCTTCGCCTGCGCCTTTGATCATGTAGGCGTTCATCAAGTGACCCATCAGCAGCGCATAGGCCAGCATGAACCAGGCGAACGCCGGGTGCAGTTGCGCGTAGCCCTGGAGGATGGTCATGCCTTGGTTATTGCACAACTGGAAGCGGGCGATGATGTTGACGATCAGGTACCTGAGCAGCAGCGACACGGCCAGTACCCACATCATGGCGTACCCGTAGTTGGCGCCGGCTACGGATGAGGTTATCAGATCACCTGCGCCAAGCCAGGACAGCACCGCGATGATGCCCGGGCCCAGCAGTTTGATCAGCCGCGATATGCGGCTTTGAGAGGGTGCGGCAGTGCTGCCCTCGGCCGAATGAATGCTCGACATGGGATGTCTCCGATTATTGTTCTTGTTGAAACGAGCGCAGTCGAACACAGTAGATAGGATGTCGTACAACTACAATTTGTGTGAAAGTATTTCTAAGTATTACAGGTTTGGCTGCATCCCTTGTGGTCACGGGGGTCGCGGGAAGTGCTTTGAAATCGCTGGACTGCAAAGCCCCCTCAAGACCTAAAAGCTACCCGGCCTGTACTGCAAGGCCTCGGCCAGATGCGCCCGGGCAATCGAGCTGGCCCCTTCCAGGTCTGCCAGCGTGCGCGACACCTTCAACAGCCGGTGGGCGGCGCGCAACGACAGCGTCAGGCGTTCGCAGGCACTTTCCAGCCAGGCTTGGTCGGCCGCTTCCAGGCGGCAGTGCCGGCGCAGGCCCTCAAGGTCGAGAAACGCATTCGCGCAGCCTTGCCGCCGTTGTTGCACCTCGCGGGCCTCGGCGACCCGCACCGCGACAGCGGCACTGGTCTCGCCGCTGGGCTGATTGTTGAGGGTGGTGGTTTCACGCGCCACGGTCAGGTGCAGGTCGATGCGGTCGAGCAGCGGGCCAGATAACTTGTTGCGGTAGCGCTGGATCTGCTCGGTGCTGCAGCGGCAGCGGCCGGTGGGGTCGCCGAGGTAGCCGCAAGGGCAGGGGTTCATGGCCGCTACCAATTGGAAACGGGCAGGGAAGCGCACTTTGTCCCGCGCCCGCGCGATCACGATCTCGCCGCTTTCAAGCGGCTCGCGCAGCACTTCCAGCACGCGGCGTTCGAATTCGGGTAGTTCGTCCAGAAACAGTACGCCGTGGTGCGCCAAGGTGATTTCGCCCGGCTGCGGGCGGCTGCTTCCACCGACCAGCGCCGGGCCCGAAGCTGAGTGGTGCGGATGGCGAAAGGGCCGCTGTGGCCAGCTGTTCAAAGGCGCATGCCCACTCACCGACTGGATAGCCGCCACTTCCAGCGCCTCCCGTTCATCCAGCGGCGGCAGCAGGCCGGGCAGGCGGCTGGCGAGCAGGGTCTTGCCCGTACCGGGTGGCCCGGTAAACAACAGGTTGTGCGCCCCGGCTGCGGCCAACAGCAAGGCGCGTTTGGCCGCGATCTGCCCTTGTACCTCGCTCAAGTCAGGGTAGGGCTGGCTTTGCAGTATCAAGCCATTGGCGGCAAAAGGTGCCAGCGGCACCTGGCCGTTCAGGTGCGCCACCAACTCCAGCAGATGCCCCACCGCATACACCACCAGGCCACCCGCCAGGCTTGCTTCCTCGGCATTTTCCCGTGGCACCACCAGCGCCCGGCCTGCTTCACGTGCTGCCAAGGCGGCAGGCAGCACACCCTGTACCGGGCGCAGCGTGCCGGAAAGCGCCAGTTCGCCTATGCACTCGATGTCGACCAAAGCCGCCACCGGCACCTGCCCGTCGGCGGCAAGTATGCCCAGGGCGATGGCCAGGTCGTAGCGCCCGCCATCCTTGGGCAGGTCAGCCGGTGCCAGGTTCTGGGTGATGCGCCTTTGTGGGTAATTCAGCCCGGAATTGACGATGGCGCTGCGCACCCGGTCCTTGCTTTCCTTGACGGTGGTTTCCGGCAGGCCGACCAGGGTGAGGTGGGGCAGGCCGTTGGCCAGGTGGGTTTCGACGCTGACCGCAGGCGCCTGCACGCCAACTTGGGCGCGGCTGTGGACGAGGGCAAGGGACATGGACGCTCCGTTGTCGCGGGTAGGGGGCCGCTTCCTGCGGCTGGCTGAAGCATAGTGAGCAGCACGCGTGCCCCGCAGAAAAAAGTGCTTCCACGTCTTTCTGCGGCCCAGGCATTCACGGTTGCTGTCGTTGCTCCAGCGTCAGCTCGACCCGGCGGTTCTTCGCACGCCCCTCGACACTGGCGTTGTCGCCCAGCGGCTGGGTGCCGGCCAGGCCAACGGCGCTGAGCCGGTCAGCGGCGATGCCTTGCTGCTGCAGGTAGCGCACCACGCTGCCGGCGCGGGCACCGGACAGCTCCCAGTTGGACGGGTAGCGCGCGTTGCGGATGGTCCGGGTATCGGTGTGCCCGGCGACGGTAATGCGGTGCGGCACCGTGTTCAGCACCCGTGCCAGGCGCTGCAGGACCTGCATGCCCTTGGGGTCGAGGTCGGTCTGGCCAGACGGGAACAGGATGTTGCTGTCGATACGGAAGCTCACGCTGCGTTCGTTGCGGATCACTTCGACATCGCTGCCCAGCTGGTCCACGGGTAGTGCTGCAAGCGGGTCGGGCTCTGGTTGCGGCGTGGCGGGTGCTGCTTCGACAGCAGGCGCTACAGCCATCACCGGCTCGACAGGCGCCGTTTCGACGACACTGGGCGGCACACGCAACATTGAGCCCGGCGGCTCGACGTGGGTCAGGCTGGCGATGTCGAAAGATGGCATGGGCTTCGCCGGCGTTTCTGGCGCAGGGTGGCGGCTGATCATCGCCTGGGCCAGCATGGCCAACACCATGACCAGCAGCAGGGTCATCAGGTCCAGGTAGGTCAACATCCAGCCTTCGCTTTCCGGCTCCTGCGCGGGGGCCTCCAGCCAGTCCGGGGCATTCGCTACGCGCTTGAGGTTGCACTGGCGCTCGCGTGCTTTGGTCAGCTCGGTTTCCAGGGCGCGCTGGTGCGCCAGCCAGTGGCGGTTGTCAGCCAGGCTGCTGGGCGAGGTATTCGGCGTCATGGGCGTTTGCGCCAAGCCAGCGACAGCGGTTTGCGGGCGGGGCGGGGGCCTTCGTCCTGCAGCTCGTCGTGGTAATGCGCGACCAGCGCCTTGAGCGTTTCGCGCATCAGCCCGGGGCTGCGCTTTCTGGCCATCATCGAGATGCCTTGCAGGATCATGTTCATGATCACCACGCGCCGTTCCGTGCGGCGCTCCAGCTTGAGCGCCACCGGTTTGCACAACAGGTTGGCCAGCAGTACGCCGTACAGGGTGGTGGTCAGGCTCAAGGCCATCTGCCGGCCAACGCTGCCCAGGTCGCCGTCGCCCAGCACGAAGACCATGTTCACCAGGCCGACCAGTGTGCCGAGCATGCCGAACGCCGGCGCGTAGCTGGCCATGGCGCGGAAAACCTGCGCTTGCGCGCGCTCCTTGGCCCGCAGCCGGGCGATTCGCCATTGCATCAGCTCGAGGATGTCTTCTTCCGCCACCTGGTCCACCAGCAGCTGCACGCCGTGGCAAATGAACGGGTTACGCACCTGCCCCAGGGCATTTTCCACCGCGCGGCTGTCGCCATCGAGCCAGCGGCGGGCAAGGTTGACCAGGTCGTCGATGTCTTGCTCGGTGCGTTCACGCTCGTTGCGCAGTACCGCCGCCAGCAGGCCTGGCACACGCCGCACCTCGGCCATCGGGTAGCTGATGCAGGTGGCGGCAAAGGTGCCCAGCACGACGATGCCCAGGCCTGGCAGGTCGATGAGCAGCGACGGTTGTTGCGCCGTGAACAGCAGCAGAACGGTCATCAGGAGCAGGCTGGCAAGCAGGCCGACCAGGGTCGAGGGGTTCATGGGCACTCCGTTGACGGCACCCGGCCGTAGACAATGATGCGCAGCTTTATAGCGCCAGGGCGGCGCGGGCAAAGGGGCTAATACAGGCACTTTTGCCGTTCAGCTTGAGCGACCGGGCGCGCGGCGGCGCGCGATGGGGTGGGCAAAATTTTTTTTGCCGTGGCGCTAAAGGTGGGTTTTGCGGGCGCCGATGTTCGCGCTGTCAGCAAGACAACGGCGCTGAGCGTGTAGAGCGCCGGACCCGCGTTTGTCACAAGTGCCCAACCACGAAAGGAACTTCAAGATGTCTGTGATCAATACCAACATCACTTCGCTTATCGCCCAGCAAAACCTCAGCTCGTCGGAAAGCAGCCTGAGCACCTCGATCGAGCGCCTGTCCTCTGGCCTGAAAATCAACAGCGCCTCCGACGACGCCGCCGGCCAGGCCATCGCCAACCGCATGACCTCCCAGATCACCGGCCTTGAGCAGGCCAGCAGCAACGCCAGCGACGGCATCTCGCTGGCGCAGACCACCGAAGGCGCACTGGACCAGGTCAACGACAACCTGCAGCGTATCCGTGAACTGGCGGTGCAGGCAGCCAACGGCACCAACTCGCAGTCCGACCTGCAGTCGATCCAGGACGAAATCACCCAGCGTCTGGACGAGATCGACCGTATCTCCGAACAGACCTCGTTCAACGGCGTTTCGGTGCTGGCCAAAGACCAGACCATCAGCATTCAGGTGGGTGCCAACGATGGCGAAACCATCGAGATCTCGCTCAGCGAAATCAATGCCGAGACCCTGGGCCTGGGTGACTTCAACGTCAACGGTTACGACACCACCCTGACCGCCACCACCCTGACCGACGACTCGGGTACCGCGATCACCTCGACCAACACCAGCTACGTCGACAGTTCCGGCACCACCGTCAGCGGCGGCACTCTGTCGCAGGACGCCGATGGCAACTACTTCCTGACCGTCGGCGGCAAGACCTATGCCGCCGAAGTGGACACCACCACCAGCGGCTCGACCACCACTGCGACCATCACCATCGATACCGACAACGCAGTGACCAAGAAGTCCACCAACACCCTGACGTCGCTGGACAACGCGCTGAACACCATCGACTCGATGCGTTCGGACCTGGGTGCGATCCAGAACCGCTTCGACTCGGCGATCACCAACATCTCCACCACGGTGACCAACCTGACGTCCGCCCGCTCCGGCATCCAGGACGTGGACTACGCCACCGAAGTGTCGGCCATGACCAGCGCGCAGATCCTGCAGCAGGCAGGTACTTCGGTGCTGTCGCAGGCCAACTCGATGCCGCAGCAGATGCTGTCGCTGCTGCAGTAATGCAGCCCGAAGCGCGGCGCAACGCCGCGCTTCCTCTCCCCGCACAAATGCCGGCAAAGTGCAGGCAACCTTCCTGATTCAGCGCCTTCTCCGGGCTTTGACCTGGCCCGCACAGGGATAGCATTCACGCTAGAGTCCCTCTGCCACAAGGCCGTCCTTCATGCCCAAGCTCCAGCGCGCGCGCACGCCAAAACCCCGCCCCCAGCAGGCCCCTGTCGATCTCGCCCAGGCGCGACGTACGTGTCAGCGGCGCCCGGACGATGCCGGTGCCTGGCAAGCGCTGGGCAACCTGCAGCTGGCCATCGAACCCGAACAGGCCCTCGCCAGTTTCGAGCAGGCCCTGCAGCTGCTGCCGCACAGCCCGCAAGCGCTCGAGCTGGTGGCCAAGGCCGCGCAGAAACTCGGCGACAGCGAGCGCGCCGAAACGTTGGCCGCGCAAGCGATCGAGCTTGCACCGCACTTCGCCCCGGCGCATCAGCGCCTGGCCACGCTGCATTTCGAGAAGGGCCGCTTCAAACAGGCGCTGCAGCACATCGAGCAGGCGCTGGCTGGGCAAGCGGACAACGGCCACATGCTGGCCAGAAAAGGGCTGATCCTCGGGCGGCTCGACCGCCATGGCGAAGCCATCACGGTATTCGAGGCATTGGTCCGGCGCGAGCCCAAGGACTACAGCCATTGGAACAACCTGGCTAACTTGTACAAGGACATCGGCCAGCTGGCGCTGGCGGACCAGCATTACATTCGCGCCATCGAACTGGCCGGGCGCCGCGACGTGCTGCCTTACTCCAACCGCCTGACCACCCTGCATTACGACCCGCACAGCAGCCGCGAGTACATCTTCGAGGTGTGCAAGCAATGGCAGTCGCGTTTCGGCCCTGCGTTGGTGCCACCTCGCCCGCAAATGGCCGACCTTGCGCCGAACAAACTGCTACGCGTCGGGCTGGTGTCCGACGGCCTGCGCCAGCACCCGGTGGGCAACATGATCGTCGCCGTGCTGGAGCGTTTGCCCAGCCACCAGTTCCAATTGTTCGCCTACAGCAGCAGCCAGGTCAGCGACCACCTGACCAAGCGGATCCGCGCACGCGTGCAGGCCTGGCGCGCCATCAAGCACATGGATGACCAGCACCTGGCGCAGCAGATCCGCGACGATGGCATCGACATCCTCATCGACCTCAGCGGCCATAACGCCGGCAACCGCATGGGCTGCATGGCACTGCAGCCGGCGCCGCTGCTGGTGAAGTGGGTCGGCGGGCTGATCAACACCACCGGCCTGGATGCCATCGACTACCTGCTCAGCGACGCCATCGAATCGCCGCCCGGTGAAGATGCGTTCTACACCGAAAAGCTGATTCGCCTGCCCGATGACTACATCTGCTACGACCCGCCGCCCTACGCGCCGGATGTCGGGCCGCTGCCCGCCCTGGCCAACGGCTATATCACCTTCGGCTGCTTCAACAACCCGACCAAGATCAACGATGAACTGCTGGCGCGCTGGGCCGAGCTGTTGCACGACGTGCCCCATTCGCGGCTGCTGCTCAAGGGCAGTGCCTTTGCCAACCCGCAACTGCGCCAGCATGTGCAGGACGTACTAGGCGCGCAGGGCATCGCGCCCGAGCGCTTGCAGGTGGAGGGGCCGGTGGGCCACAAGGCGCTGCTGGAAAGCTACAACCGGGTCGACATTGCCCTTGACCCATGGCCTTACTCCGGTGGCCTGACCACCTGCGAAGCACTATTGATGGGCGTGCCGGTGGTGACCCTGCCAGGCCCGACATTCGCCGGCCGCCATAGCGCCACGCACCTGGTCAACGCCGGGCTGCCCGAGTTGGTGGTGAGCAGTTGGGAGCAATACCGACAGCGCGCCGCCGGGTTGGCCGGCGATCTGAACAGCCTGACGACGATTCGCGGCCTGCTGCGCGGGGTGTTGATGAACTCGCCGGTGTGCGACAGCCAGCGCTTTGCCGGCCACCTGAGCAGTGCTTTGCGGGCCATCTGGCAGCGCCATTGTGCCGGCCAGCCTGCCGCTGCGTTGACACTCGACAAACAGGGCCAGGCGTTCTTCGATGGCCAGGCCGGCCCCGTTGCGCTCACTCACCCCGCAGCGCCAGCCACGGATGAGAGTTTCAGCTTCAGGTTCCAGGGGCGCATTGTCACCCTGGACCATGGCGCCACTTTGCTGGCCTCGCCACGGTTCGTCAGTTTGCAGCGCATGGGCGTGCTGTCGACCATTGCCTTCGACCCGCCTGGCCGCATCGGCAATGCCAAGCAGCTGGCGCAGTTGGGTGAACTGCATTACTACCCGAACAGCGCGCTGGGCAATGGGCAAGCCGTCACCCTGCATGCCTGCCTGGACCCGGCACTCAGCGCCACGCTGGAGCCGTTGGCCGCCCCGGGTGAGCTGCAGCCCTCGCAGGTGCTTGCCCGCCTGCCACTGCCAACGCTGCGCCTGGATGCCATCGAGGGCCTGCATACGGTGGATTGGTTGCTGCTCGACAACCTCAACGACAGCCTGGCGACCCTTGACCACGGCTCGCGCACGTTGGCCAACACGTTGTTGGTGCAGGCGCGCATCACCTTCACACCGACCCACGAAGGCCAACCGGACATCGCCGCGGTTAGCCAGCGCCTGGCGTTGCTTGGCTTCAGCCTGTGCCGGCTGCACAACCAGCAGTATCGGCGGTTTGCGGCGCAGGGTGCCGACTGCGCCGGGCTTGCGGCGTCACAACTGGTGTGCGCCGATGCCCTGTTCCTGCCCACTGCAGAGCGCATGGCGGCGCTGTCCGAGAACCAGCGCCGCAAGTTGGCGTTCCTGCTGCACACGGTGTACGACGCCAAGGATGTGGCTGTGCATCTGTTGCGGGCGCTGGGGGATGACGTTGCGCAGGGTTACCTGCGCCATTGTCAGCCGCGGCCCACGGCCCGATAGGTCAGCCCGGCGCTGGCTGCGGCGCGGGGGTCATACAGGTTGCGCCCGTCGATCACCACGGCGGTGCGCAACTGCTGGCGCAGCCAGTGGAAGTCGACGCTGCGAAAGGCCTTCCACTCGGTGCAGATCACCAGGGCGTCGGCGCCCTCCACGGCCTCAATCCTGTCCCCGGCGAGCAGCAGGTCATCGCGCTCGCCGTAGAGGCGCCGGCACTCCGCCATTGCCTCGGGATCATAAGCCTGCACCCGCGCACCGCACGCCCACAAAGCCTCCATCAAGTCGCGGCTGGGCGCCGCGCGCATGTCGTCGGTGTCGGGTTTGAATGCCAGGCCCCATACGGCGATGGTCTTGCCCTGCAGCTCGCCGTTCAAGGCCTGGGTCAGTTTCCTGAACAACGAGGCCTTCTGGCGCTGGTTGATGGCCTCGACTGCGTTGAGTAACTGGGGTTCGTAGCCAACCTCGCGGGCACTGCGGCTCAACGCCTGCAGGTCCTTGGGGAAGCACGAGCCGCCATAGCCGCAACCTGGGTAGATGAAGTCGTAACCGATGCGCGGGTCACTGCCGATACCGTGGCGAACCTCCTCGATATCGACCCGCAGATGCTCGGCCAGGTTGGCCATCTCGTTCATGAAGCTGATCTTGGTCGCCAGCATGGCGTTGGCTGCGTATTTGGTCAGCTCTGCAGCGCGCAGGCTCATGAACATCAGCTTGTCGTGGTGGCGGTTGTAGGGGGCATAGCACTCGCGCATCAGGTGTTTGACCCGGTCGGAGTCGGTACCCACGACGATGCGCGCGCCACGGGTGAAATCGTCGATGGCCGCCCCTTCCTTGAGAAACTCGGGGTTGGAGCACACGTCGAAGGGTATCGACAAACCGCGTGCAGCCAGCTCGGCGGTGATGGTGGCGTGCACCTGTTCGCCCGTGCCCACCGGCACGGTGGACTTGCCCACCACCACCTTGTAGCCGTGCATGTGGCGGCCGATGTCCCGCGCGACGGCCAGTACATATTGAAGGTCGGCCGCGCCGTCTTCATCGGGCGGCGTGCCCACGGCAATGAATAGTACGTCGGCAAAGGCCACGGCCTGGGCGGCATCAGTGCTGAAATGCAGGCGCTTGGCGCGCAGGTTGCTGTCGATCAGCAGGCCCAGGCCAGGCTCATGGATCGGCACTTCGCCGGCATTGAGCCGTGCGATGCGCTGCGGGTCGATGTCCATGCACATCACGTCGTGGCCGACATCGGCCAGGCAGGCACTCGCCACCAGCCCTACGTACCCTGAACCAAACACGCTGATCTTCATTCAACCCACCAGCGTGGCTTGCAGCCGGGCGATGGCCAGGCTGTGCAACTGGCAGACCCGCGACTCGCTGATCTCCAGCGCCAGGCCGATCTCGCGCATGTTCAGCTTCTCTTGGTAATACAAGACCATCAGCAGCCGTTCCCGCTCGGGCAGGTTGTCGATGGCGCGGATCAGGCCGCTGCGGTTGCGTTCTTCGAGCAGCGCGTTGAGCGGGTTGCTGCTGTGGGGCTCGTGGCTGGCCAGGTAGTCTTCGCTGATCTGGTCCATGGGCAGCATGTGGCTGCCGTTGATGTCCGCCAGCAGCTGTTGGTACTCGGCCAGCGACATGCCCATGGCCGCGGCGATCTCGCGCTCGCTGGGCGCGCGGCCCAGGCTCTGTTCCAGGCGGTAGAGGGTTTCTTCCATCAACCGGGCGTGGCGCCTTACCCGGCGCGGGGCCCAGTCACGCGTGCGCAGCTCGTCGATCATCGCACCGCGGATGCGGTGGGCGGCAAAGGTGCCGAAGGGGATGCCCAGTTCCTGGTCGTAGCGGGTCAAGGCATCGAGCAAGCCGATGCTACCTGCCTGGATCAAGTCCTCCAGATCGAAGCCAGGCGGCAGCTTGGTCTTGAGGTTCAGTGCATGCCGTTTGACCAAGGGCAAGTACTGCTGGAGCAGCTCCTGCTGGTGCATCTTGCCTTGTGCCGTATACATCGTGCGTGCCTGTGCAGAACAAGTGTGGCGATGAGGCATCCGCGCCAGTCACAAACCGCGCGCTGCCCAAGGGTAGGCTCGGGATTATCCGCGCTGGGTACGGGCAGCTAAGCCCGGAACAACCCCCTGCTTGCAGGGGTATTCGCCCCTTAACAGCTGCTTATGTCGCCGGTGCGCCGATGATGCTGGTGATGCGCAGCGTGCGGTCATCGGGCACTTCGTTCAGGGCAATGACCGTCAACTGGCGCAGGCGCCGCCGCAGGAAGCGCGACAGCACCAGGCGCAAGCGGTTGGGTACCACCAGCACGGCGGGGTCGTTGCCCAGTTCCTGGCGCTTGAGGGCCAGGGTGGTTTCTTTCATCAAGGTGTCGGCCAGGCTTGGCTCCAGCGCGCCGCCGTTGCCGACCGCCTGCATCACCACCTGCTCCAGGTTGAAGTCCAGGCCCATGACCCGCAGCTCGGGTTTGTTGGCGTAGTACTGGTTGACGATGGAGCGGCCCAGGGCAACGCGCACCAGCGCGGTCAGTTCCTGGATATCCGCCGGCTGCTGGGCACCGGCGTGCTCGGCGAGGGTGTCGAGGATGGTGCGCAGGTCGCGGATGGGCACGTTTTCTTCCAGCAGGTTCTGCAAGATGCGCTGCAGTTGGGTCAGGGTCAGCAGCTTGGGCACCACCTCCTCGACCAGCCCCTTGCCGTCGCCACCCAGCTTGTCGAGCATCTTCTGCACCTCGCTGCGCCCCAGCATGTCCTTGGCGTGCTGGTGCAGCAGGTGGTTGAGGTGGGTGGCAGCCACGGTGCTGGCATCGACCACGGTATAACCGTAGATCTGCCCGTGTTCACGCAGGGCCTGGTCGATCCAGATCGCCGGCAGGCCGAAGGCCGGGTCCACCGCCTCCTTGCCTTCCAGCTGCCCGGTGACCTTGCCGGGGTTGATCGCCAGCCACTTGCCCGGGTAGATCTCGCCGCGCCCGACTTCCACGCCCTTGAGGCTGATGATGTAGGTGTTGGGCGACAGTTCGAGGTTGTCGCGCACGTGAACCACCGGTGGCAGAAAGCCGACATCCTGGGCGAACTTCTTGCGCAGGCTCTTGATGCGGGTGCTCAGCTCGCCCTGCTGGCGCATATCGACCAGCGGGATCAGGCGATGGCCCACGCGCAGGCTCAGGGTGTCGACCAGCTTCACATCGTCCCAGCTCGCTTCGCTGTTTTGTGCCGCAGGTTTTGGCAGGGCGGCCTGCGCTGGCGCCTGTTCAGCCTGCTGTTCGGCCCGCGAGAACCACCAGCCCAGGCCGCCGAGCAGGGCGGTCAGCAGCAGGAATACCAGGTTGGGCATGCCCGGCACCAGGCCGAGCAACCCCATCACACCGGCGGTCATCATCAGCGTTTTCGGGCGGCTGAACAGTTGGCCGATCATTTGCCGGCTGACGTCTTCCTCAGTGTTCACCCGCGAGACCATGACACCGGCGGCGATGGAGATCACCAGGCCGGGAATCTGCGCCACCAGGCCGTCACCGATGGTGAGCATGGTGTAGGTGTGCGCAGCGTCGGCGAAGCTCATGCCGTGCTGCAGCAGGCCGATGGCCAGGCCGCCGACCACGCACACGCCCATGATCACCAGGCCCGCCACGGCATCGCCGCGCACGAACTTGCTGGCACCGTCCATGGAACCGAAAAAGTCCGCTTCCTGGGCGACTTCCCGGCGGCGCTTGCGGGCCTCCGGCTCGCCGATCAGGCCGGCGTTGAGGTCGGCATCGATGGCCATCTGCTTGCCGGGCATCGAGTCCAGGGTGAAGCGCGCGCCCACTTCGGCGATGCGCCCGGCACCCTTGGTGATCACCATGAAGTTGATGGTCACCAGGATCATGAACAGCGCCAGGCCCACGGCGAAATTGCCGCCCACCAGGAATTCGCCGAAGGCCTCGATGACCTTGCCAGCGGCATCGGTGCCGGTATGCCCGTGCACCAGGATTACCCGCGTCGAGGCGACGTTCAGCGACAACCGCAGCAGCGTGGTGAACAGCAGCACCGAGGGGAACGCGGAGAAATCCAGCGGCTTTTCGGTGAGCATGCTGACAATCAGCACCATGATCGCCAGGGCGATGTTGAAGGTGAACAGCAGGTCGAGGATGAAGCTGGGCAGCGGCAGGATCATCATCGACAGGATGAGCACGATCAAGACCGGGCCGGTCATGATCTTCAAGTCGCCGCCGACGGGCCAGTTGTTGCGACGCAGCAGGGCGGTCAGGCCTTTCATGGGGTTTGTGGGTCCTCGGGTGGGGGAGTGCGGCGTCCCGGCTTGTCCATGCCTTCAGGCACGTTGAGGTTGACCGGAACGGGAGGCATGAGGCCGCCCTGTTCACTCACGCGCTTGAGGCGGATGGCCCAGGCCACCACCTCGGCGACAACGGTGTACAGCTCGGCTGGGATCTGCTTGTCGAGATCCACGTGGAAGTACAGCGCACGGGCCAGCGGCGGCGCCTCGAGCACCGGTAGCGCGTGCTCCTGGGCCAGTTCGCGGATACGCATGGCCACGGCATCTGCGCCCTTGGCAATCACCCGCGGAGCACCGTCCTTGTCCTTGCGGTAGCTGAGGGCCACGGCGAAATGGCTGGGGTTGGTGACGATCACATCGGCCTTGGGCACCTTGCTCATCATGCGCCGGCGTGCGCGGGCCTGTTGCAGGCGGCGTATACGCGCCTTGACGTGCGGGTCGCCGTCGGAGTTCTTGTGTTCCTGGCGCACCTCTTCCTTGGACATGCGCAGGTTCTTCGCGTAGGTCCACAGCTGGTAAGGGGTGTCGATGCCGACCACCAGGATCAGCGCACTCACGCAGATTGCGCAGGCCTTGGCGGTCAGGGTCATCAATGTCACCAGCGCCTGCTGCGGTGGCAGCTTGGGCAGGCCCAGCAGCTGGCCGATATGGGCATCGAGAAACAGGTTCAGCACCGTGCCGATCAGTGCGGCCTTGGCGATGGCCTTGCCCAGCTCCACCAGCACCTGCACGGAGAACAGCCGTGCCAGGCCGCTCACCGGGTTAAGCCGGGAAAAGCGCGGGCGCGCAGCTGCGAGGGTGATGACCAGCCCGCCGAGCAGCGTAGGCGCGGCCAACGCGGCGATCAGCATCAGGGCGAAGAAAGGCACCAACGCGAGCAAGGCCGAGCTGCCCAGTGCCGTGAATGTGCTGAGCATGCGCGCCGGGTCGAACAGTTGCGCGCGATCGAACAGCAGCGCCTGCTCGACGATGCCACCCAGGTGGTCATACAGCTGGCCGCCCATGGTCCACAGCCCGCCGACACCGGCCAGCAGCATGATGAAGGTGCTCAACTCGCGGGAGCGGGCAATCTGCCCCTCTTCGCGGGCCTTCTCGATGCGGCGTGGCGTTGCCGCTTCCGTCCGGTCTTCTCTGCTGGTTTCGGCCATGGTTCTCCAGGCAGCTTCACGCACCCGGGCGGGGCAGGGGGAAATACCTGATCAGGGGCCGCTTTGCGGCCCATCGCCGGCAAGCCAGCTCCCACAGGTGCTGCGCATGGCACGGTCCCTGTGGGAGCCGGCTTGCCGGCGATGGGCTGCAGGGCAGCCCCGAAGGGCATTAGGCAGGGGCGCTATTGTGGGCAACTGGCCGGCACGGCTAACCCGCGAAAAACCGCTGTAATGCCCCGCTATTGTGGCGTTTGCCCTGGCTGTTCGGCAGGCAGCGGCTGCGTGCCGAACTCGTCCTGGTTGAGGATGCGTGCGGCGACCTGGCTGTCGAGCACAATGATTTCGATGCGCCGATTGCTCGCGTCGTACGGGCCTGTGCCGGGAACGCGAATGCGGTCGGACATGCCGGAAACCCGCAGCAGCTTCTCCGGGTCCAGGCCGCCGGCCACCAGCTCCTGTCGCGAGGCCTTGGCGCGGTCGGCAGACAGGTCCCAATTGCTGTAGGTGGCCTCGCCGCCGGGGTATGGGTGGCTGTCGGTATGGCCGCTGATCTGGATGCGGTTACGCAGCTCGTTGAGCACCGGGGCGAAGGTGCGCAGCACCTGGCTCATGTACGGCGCGACCCTGGCGCTGCCCAGCTCGAACATTGGGCGGTTGTCGGTATCCAGCAGCTGCACGCGCAGGCCCTCCGGGCTAAGCTCGATGGCGATCTGCTGTTTCAGCTCGCGCAGCTTGGGGTCGCGCTCCACGGCGTTTTCCAGGCGCTGCTTGAGCGCTTGCAGGTGGCGCCGCTCCTCGCTGGACCAGCGGGTCGGGCGCCGCGCCTTGCGAGCCATTTCGCCCTCGGACAGGCTGGCGTCGGTACCGCCGCCGGGTATCGCGCTGGTGCTGGCGGAATTCTTGTCGCCGTTGCTCAAGGCAACCAGCAGTGGCGTGCTGAAGTATTCGGCAATGGCGTCCTTGTCGCCCTTGCCGGCATTGGACAGCACCCACAGCACCAGAAACAGCGCCATCAGCGCGGTCATGAAGTCGGCGAAGGCGATCTTCCAGGCGCCACCATGGTGCCCCCGGGCGGGCTTTTTTCTGCGCCGGATGATGATCGGTTGGTCGCTCATGCGGTTGCCGGGCTCGGCTGACCGCTACCCCCTCGCACGTGGTTTTCCAGTTCCTCGGCTGTGGGCCTTTCCTCGCTGTGCAGTGCCTTGCGCCCGAACTCCACCGCCAGTTGCGGGGGGATGCCCTTCACATGGGCCAGCAACGTCACGCGCAGGCAATGCAGCATCTTGGTGGACTCACCCGTTTGCCGCTCGATGCGGCTGGCCAGCGGCGCGACGACGCCGTAGGCCAGGTAGATGCCGAGGAAGGTGCCTACCAGGGCATGGGCGATCATCTGCCCCATCAGGTCGGGGCCGACATTGACGGCGCTCAGTGCCTTGACCACCCCGAGCACGGCGGCAACGATGCCGAAGGCCGGCAGCCCATCGGCGATCTTGTGCAGGGCATCGGCGGGTAGATGGGCCTCGTTTTCAAACTCTTCGATCTCGTGCTGCATCAGTTCGTCGAGTTCGTGGGCCTGCAGCGACAGGCTGATGAGCAAGCGCAGGTAATCGACGACGAAGTTGAGCAGCAAAGGGTCGTTGAGCAGATGCGGGTATTGGGAAAACACCGGGCTCTGCTGCGGGTCGTCGATGTCGCGTTCGATGGCCAGCAGGCTTTCGCGCCGCGCCTTGTTCAGCAGGTTGTACAGCATGCCCAGCAGGTCCAGGTAGAACGCCTTGTCGTAGCCGGTGCTGCGTTTGAATGTCGAAATTGCGCCGACCGTGGCGCGGATCGCCTTGCCATTGTTTGCTGCGATGAAGGCGCCTAGCGCGGCGCCGACGATCATCAGCAGCTCGGTGGGTTGATACAGCGGCCCCAGGCTGCCGCCGGACAGCACGAAGCCGCCCAGTGCCGAGGCCAGCGCCACGAATAGACCTAACAAAATGAGCACGTCGCCGCTCCTCAGGTTCCAGTGAAAGACGGCTGAAGATCGGCAACGCCAAGGGGCGACTTGAAAGAACTTGCCTGGGAAAGGAAAAAGCCCGCTCAGCGCTGGCTGATCGGGCGCAGGTTCTCGAGGGTTTCCGGCTCGACCTCGCGGCGTTTCAAGGTTTTGCCCGCGCGGGAGGGTGGCTGGCAGATACCGCAGACGTAGTTTTGCGTTGGTGAGTACGAGTGGGTAATGAAATCGCCCGAGCAACAGGAGCAACGAATCTGCTCAAGCATGCCGTTCTCGACGAAGCGCACCAGCGTCCAGGCACGGGTCAGCCCCAGCACCCGCTCGCCGTCGGCATCGCTGGCGTGCTCCATGTACAGCCGGTAGGCCTTGATGAAGGCATCGATGCGGTGGCCACCGATCTGCAGCATGCTGCGGTAGATGTTGTAGAACAGCGAGGAATGGATGTTCGGCAGCCAGGTCACGAACCAGTCTGTGGAAAAAGGCAGCATGCCTTTGGGTGGCGGGGCGCCGCGTACTTCCTTGTACAGGCGGATGAGCCGCCCACGGGTGAGCGACGTTTCCGTCTCGACCACCTGCAGGCGCGCCCCTAGTTGGATCAGCTCGATGGCCAGCTGTACCTGCTGCATCTCGGTGACCAGACTTTTCTCCGACATGGCTCAGACGCCGCTGCTGAGCATGCCATCCGAACGGTCGGCAGCCGCCATCAGCAGAGAAGTGTGGATCTCGACCATGCCCAGTTCACGTGAGTTATCCAGGGCTTTGGAAATACGCTCGGCTTCTTCGAAGATGGGCCGGCAGATCAGTTGGTTGATCCTCGACAGCTGGGTCATCTGCTTGCTGCTGAGGCCGGTCAGCAAGTCCGCCATGTTCTCGCTGAGTTTCAGGCGAAAAATCGCGACTTCGCGATCTTTGCGCAACAAGTTTTGCGCCAGCAGCAAATAGGAAAGGTTGAGTTCCTGAATGTCTGCAAGGTAGCTGTTGGTGTGCGGCACCTTTCTCCCCTCCTTCAATAGTTGCTACGCCCCGATACGCCGTGAAGCCCATGGCCACCCACGCTTGCGGCGGCCTCGAAGTCATTCGAAGCCGCCGTAGTGAACGCATGTGTGGCCTGTTTTTCTACGGCCTATCAATGTGTTGAGCCGTGTCGTGCTCCGTTTTGGAGCATCGAGAAATTTTTCCTAAACTATCAAGCTGGTCGCCCGATAACAGATAGGGGCAGACTTTTTCCCGGTTATTTTTTCGTGCTCTTCTAGGCACTGATTTTTACACGCAACTGTTGTGTTAGTTAGCTTGCTTATGATGGCGGAATGTACCTACTGGTACAAGCGATGGCTCAACGATATCACCTGGCCCCCTGTGACGCGGTACGCATTATCGAGATCGGTTTTTTGCCGGCCTACTTGCATAAGTTCGCCAAGGTGGTTTTGCCGGGCCTGCAGGAACCGGCTCACTTGATTATCCACCGCAACTATTTCAGTGATCAGTTCAAGTTTGCGTAGTTGCCCGGCTTCATCCAGTTCGGCCTGGCTTTCCGCCCGGCGCAGGCTGGCGGCATCGATAAGGCCCTGCGACTTGAGTGCGAAAATACCCTCCCAGTCGGCATTCTCGGCGCACGTCAGCATGCGTCGCGATTGCTCAAGCAGCCCTTCGTAGGCAGCGATCACTTGTGCTTGCAGCATAACTACCGTTGATCCTCGGTTTGCGGGCCGATCGCGATCCAAGCCGAGGCGATAGTGCCTAGCAGCTTTGCGGCGGCATTCAGCGATTCTTCATTGTTCTCAAGGTTGGCGCGCAATAACAGGCGCACTACGAAGTCGTAGAGATCGTCCAGTTGCCTGGCGATGTCGCCGCCCTGTTGCAAGTCCAGCGAGGCGCGCAGGCCTTGGCTGACGATGTTGATCGCACGGGTGATCGCCTTGCCCTTTTCCGGGATGTTGCCCGCTTGCATGTGCAGCCTGGCCAGGCGCAGCGAGGCCTGGTACTGGTCGAACAGCAGGGTGATCCGCTGGTGCGGCGAAGCGGCCAGGATGGCGCTTTCCAGGCCGACCCTGGCATACGCGCTGGCATCGTGGGATGACCTCATCCGGCATGCTCCGTCGCGGGGACATTAATCACTGTTGAGGGCCTCGAATTGTTCGGTGAGGTAATCGGCGGTCGAGTTCAGCGTGGAAATCAGCGTGTCGAGTTCGGTGAACTGCTCACGCCAGCGCTCCATTTCTGAATCGATCAGGGCCTGCTTTTCTTCGTAGCGTTCTTCAAGCTGGTCGAGTTTGTTGTCCAGGCTGTCGGTCTTGGCCGGAATCAGCCCGGTGTCTTCGTCCAGGTAGTTGTCCAGGTCTTCGGTGATGCGGCTGATGAAGCCAGAGCTGCCATCGCTGCCGATGAAGAACTCGGACACCGCGTCGAGGTTGTCTTCCAGGGCGCTTGCCAGGGTGTCTTCATCGATCGCCAGGGTGCCGTCCGACTCCAGGCCGATACCCAGTTGCGAGAGGTAGCTGAACGTACCGCTGCCGATCTGGGTGTAGATGTCGCTGGCCAGTTCCGTGCTGATGCGGCGGGTGGTGGAGTCGCCCAGCAGCTCGCCGCTGGTGCCGGCGTCGGCGTCGTAGGCGGTGAGTTCGTCGACCGTGGTGACGAAGTCGTTGTAGGCATCGACGAACGCAGTGATGGCGCTCTCGATCTTGTCGGTATCACGCTTGATGGTCAGCGTTTGCGAGCTACCGGTGTCGCTCAGGGTCAGGGTGACGCCCTGCAGGGCTTCTTCTACCGTGTTGCTCTGGCTGGTGACGGCAATGCCGTTGATGGTCAGCTCGGCGTTCTGCGCCGCCACTGTCTCGGTCATGTTGCCCGAGCCGTCGGCATAGCCGAACAGCGACGAGGCCAGGTCGCTGCTGTCGCTGCTGCTGTAGCTGACCGTCATCGCCGCGTCGGTGCCGGTGGTGTTGGAGGTCAGCACCAGGCGGTAAGGGCTGTCGCTGCCGTCGCTGACGATGGTCGCGGTGATGCCGGCGTCTGCGGCATTGATGGCATCGCGCAGGCCCGCCAGGGTGTTGTTGCTGCTGTCGAGGGTGATCGACACTGCGTCACCGCTCCCGGCCTGCAGGGTCAGGGTGCCCGTGCCGAGTGCTGTGCTGGTGTCGCTGATGCCATCGGTGGCCAGGCTCTGCGCCTGGGCCAGCTGGGTGACCTCGATGCTGTAAGTGCCAGCCACCGCCTCACTGCTGGTGGTCACCGCCACACCACTGCCCGAGAGGCTGGTGCTGAGCGAATCGTACAAGCTGGCGTCGGCCAAGGCTTCTGCCGCCGACTGCAGCGTGTCGAGCGCGCTGGTCAGCGTGCCATAGGCCGAAATTTCGGCTTCGACCGACTCTTCCTGGGCGGTGATCGGGTCCAGCAGACTGGTGGTTTTCGACTCTTCCAGGCTCTCCAGGATGCTTTCCAGGTCAAGCCCCGAGCCTACGCCCAGGCTGGTGATGGATGCGGTGGAGCTGGTGGTGGTAGTCATGTGCTGGTCCGTCCTGAAGTGCGCGTCTTGGCGCAACATCGGCCTGCGGGAACTGCGTCTTTAAGGGCAGCGCCTCTTTTTTTGTGACGCAGTTCTCAAACCTGCATGGCCATCACGTCCTTATAGGCAGTGAGCAGGCGGTTACGCACCTGTACGCCCATCTGGAAAGCCACGCTGGCCTTCTGCGAGTCGGCCATTACATCAACCAGTGAAACCTCGGTGCTGCCTGCCTGAAACGCATTGGTCTGGCTGCTGGCGGTTTGTTGCAGCTGGTTGATGCGCTGCAGCGACACCTGCAGCTCGCCCGCAAAGCTACCGGCGGCCTGGCCGACCCGGCTGGCCGCGTTACCCTGCGCCTGTTCGGCGAGGCTGCTCAGTTGTTGCAAGGCGTCGGCGAGGGCTGCAGTGGTCATGGCGCATTGGCTCGTGGCTGGTGAATGCGCGGCAGGTTAGCAAGCCTGAGTCTGTAGGAATCTGCCCAATTGACCGCAAAACAACGGGCTTTTCTGCCCTTTGCCGGCTGGCGGCTTGGCGACAATGACGCTGAGCCAATCCCGCCTGGACCCCTTTGCCAAACGGCCGACGGACCGCGGGTCGATTACCATTGCCAGCGGACTCTGTAATGCCCCTCTTTCCGGCCAGAACCCCAGCTTCGAGGTGTTCGTGACAACTGCTGCCCAGGCCAAGGGCACGAAAAAAAACCTGCCGATCCCCACGCAGGTCCCTTCCCTGGATGCGTTGGCCACGCTGCTGCGCGGGCGGCCGTTGCTGCCGCTGATACTGGCGGGCGCCACGGCAGTGGCGTTGGTCGTGGGCCTGCTGCTGTGGGCGCAGGAGCCGGAATACCGGGTGCTGTTCTCCAACCTCGGTGAAGCCGATGGCGGCCAGGTCATCGGTGAGCTGGACAAGCGTGGCGTGCCCTACCGGCTGGGGGAGGGCGGCCATACCATCATGGTCCCCGCCGAGCGGATGAACGCCCTGCGCCTGCAGCTGGCCGAGCAAGGCTTGCCGAAAGCGGGCAGCGTCGGCTTTGAATTGCTGGACAAGCAAGCCTTCGGCATCAGCCAGTTCGCCGAACACCTCAATTACCAGCGCGGCCTGGAAGGTGAGTTGGCGCGCACCATCGAATCGCTCGGGCCGGTGTCCCACGCCCGGGTGCACCTGGTGATGGCCAAGGACTCGGTGTTCGCCCGCGATCGCGAAGCCGCCCGTGCGTCTGTCACCTTGACCCTGCAGCCAGGCCGCGAACTGGGCCAAGGGCAGGTCAGTGCAATCATTCACCTGGTCACCTCCAGCGTGCCTGAACTGGCGGTGGACGGTGTGACGGTGGTCGACCAGAGCGGCCATCTGCTGTCGCGCAGCCATGCCAGCGACGGGCTTGATGACTCCAAGCTGGAATATGTGGGCGAGGTGGAGCGCACGTACCAGCGGCGCATCGAAGAAATTCTCGCGCCGCTGCTGGGCAGCCGTAACGTGCATGCCCGGGTGGTCGCGCAGATGGACTTCTCGACCCGTGAGAGCACGGCCGAGCGCTATGCCCCCAACCAGGAAGCGAAAGCCGCTTCGGTGCGCAGCCAGCAGACCTCCGAGCGCATGCTGCAAGGCAGCGACGCTGGGCGCGGGGTGCCTGGCGCACTGACCAACTCGCCACCCAATACGCCCGCCCCGACGCGTGCCACGGCGCCTGCGTCGGCAACCGCCGGCAACGCCACTGCCAGTGCAAGCGGGGAGCCCGGCAAGTCGCTGCAGACCGAGCGCATGGTCAACTATGAGGTCGATCGTGACGTCGAGCACGTCAAGTCGAGCCTGGGCAATATCCAGCGCCTGACGGCAGCAGTGGTGGTCAATTACCGCACAGTGCTCAAGGACGGCGCAGCCACCACTGAGCCATTGAGCAAGGAAGAGCTGGCCGGCATCAACGACCTGGTGCGCCAGGCCATGGGCTTTACCGAAAGCCGCGGTGACACCCTGCAGGTGATCAACAGCCCCTTCGTCGACGAAAGCGTGGAAGCCGGCGAACTGCCGTGGTGGCGTACGCCCGAGGCCTACAACCTGGGCATGAGCCTGCTGCGCTACCTGCTGGTAGCCGTCGTCGCCTTCGTGCTCTGGCAGCGGGTGATCAAGCCGATGCAGCGCCGCGCCGAGCAAGCCCGGGACAACCAGCTGATGGACCTCTCCGAGCATGACCGGGAGCTGATGCCGGCGAAAACCGCCGCTGACGCCCTGCTCACCGGCAGTGACGGCCTGTCGCGCCCGGCCCTGCCGCGCAAGTCGGCGCTTTATGAACAGAACATGGAAAGCCTGAAACAGCTGGCCATCGAAGACCCGCGCCTGGTCGCGATGATTGTGCGCGGTTGGATGAAGAACAATGACTAACAAGATCAGTGGGGCACGGCGCAGCGCCATCTTGCTGCTGTCGCTGGACGCCGACAGCGCGGCCGAGGTGTTCAAGTTTCTGCCGGGGCTGGAGGTTGAGAACATCAGCCGCGAAATGGCCGGGCTGAGCCAGGTCTCCCACGAGGAAATGCGCCAGGTGCTGGCGGATTTCATGGACGAGACCGAGCAATACGCGGCCATCAACATTCAGAGCAGCGACCACATCCGCGCGGTGCTGACCAAAGCCCTGGGCAGCGAACGTGCCGCCAGCCTGATCGACGATATCCTGGAAACGTCCAACACCGTCTCCGGCATCGACAAGCTCAACCTGATGGAGGCGCAGATGGTGGCGGAGATGATCCGCGACGAACACCCGCAGATCGTCGCCACCATCCTCGTGCACCTGGAGCGCCACCAGGCCTCGGCGATTCTGCAGTTGCTGTCCGAGCGCCTGCGCAACGACATCATCCTGCGCATCGCTACTTTCAGTGGCGTGCAGCCGGTGGCGCTGCACGAACTGACCGAAGTGCTGGGCGGCATGCTGGATGGCCAGAGCCTCAAGCGCAGCAAGATGGGCGGGGTGAAGGCGGCAGCGGAGATCCTCAACCTGATGGCCTCCAGCCAGGAAACCTCGGCCATCGACAACCTGCGCAACTACAGCGCGGACCTTGCGCAGAAGACCCTCGACGAGATGTTCCTGTTCGAGAACCTCGCCGAGGTCGACGACCGCAGCATCCAGACACTGCTGCAGAACATCGACAGCAATTCGCTGGCCGTGGCCCTCAAAGGCGCGTCGGCGCCGCTGCTGGATCGGTTCCTGCGCAACATGTCGCAACGTGCATCCACGCTGTTCCGCGAGGACATGGAAGCACGTGGGCCAATCCGCATGTCGCAGATCGAGACCGAACAGAAGTCGATCCTGCAGGTGGTGCGCCGCCTTTCCGAAACAGGTGACATGGTGACCGCGCGGGGTGATGACGCTTATGTCTGAGCCGATGCCGCCGGGGCACTGGCAGCCGTGGCACATGGCGCCGCTGGGCAGTGACGCGCCGGCCGCCGTCGAGCCCGCTGCCGCTCGCCGCGAACTGGCGCGCAAGCGTGCGCTCGAGCAACGCCTGGCGTTGCAGCAGCTGCGCGAACAAACGGTGGCCGAGGCCCGTCAGGCGGGCCATGCCGAGGGCAAAGCGCTGGGGCATGCGCAGGGGCTGGCCGAGGGCAGGGCTGCGGCTGCCGAGGAACTGCGCCAGCAGGCTCGAGTGGTTTTGGAGCCCTTGCGGGCGCTGTGCCTGAGTTTCGATGAGGCACTGCGCGAAGTGGACGGCCTGGTCGCTGGGCAACTGGGCCAGGTGGCCATCGACCTGGCCGGGCGCTTGGCTGGCAAGGTGCTGGCGGTACAGCCCGAACAGGTGCAGGTGTTGGTGCGCGAGATGCTCGCCTGCGAGCCACTGCTCACCGGTAAGCCGGCCGTTAGCCTGAGCCCCGATGACCTGCCCTGGGTACAGCGCTGCCTGGGCGACGAATTGGATGCCGCCGGCTGGAGCCTGCAAGCGGACTCGGCCCTGCTGCCAGGCGGTTGCCGCGTGGCGAGTGCGACGGCAGAGCTGGACGCTACACGCCAGACACGCCAGGACCTGTTCGAACGCAACGGCCAGTGGCTGCTCGACTCGATCATCAACGCACCGGCCCCGTCGCCATGATGGCCGACAACCCGCACCTGCAGCGCTGGGGCCGGGGGCTTGAAGCCCTGGCCGGTGAAGCGCTGCGGGTGCCCGACTACCGCCGCAGCGGTCGCATCATCCGCGCCACCGGCATCGTTCTGGAAGCAGTTGGGCTGCGCCTGCCACTGGGCGCGGGTTGCCGTATCGAGCTGAGCCCCGCTGGTAATGGAGCGGCGGCGGAATACGCCGAGGCCGAAGTGATCGGCTTTGCCGGCGACGTGCTGTACCTCATGCCCCTCGAAGAAATCCACGGGCTGCAATCGGGCGCCCGGTTCTTCGCCCTGGCCGACGAGCCGGGCGCCAGCGATGGCGTGCGCCCGGTGCCGTTGGGCATGGCGCTGCTCGGGCGGGTGCTGGACAGCAGCGGCAACCCCCTGGACGGCAAGGGTGCGCTGCCGGCCACGCAGCGTGCCAGCTTGCACGGCCAACCGATCAACCCGCTGCAACGCGCGCCGATCGAGCAGCAGATCGATGTCGGCATTCGCGCCATCAATGCGTTGTTGAGCGTCGGCAGGGGCCAGCGCCTGGGCCTGTTCGCCGGCTCCGGGGTGGGTAAATCGGTGCTGCTGGGCATGATGGCACGCTACACCCAGGCCGATGTGGTGGTGGTTGGCCTGATTGGTGAGCGTGGCCGTGAAGTGCAGGACTTCATCGACAATATTCTTGGCGAGGACGGGCTGCGCCGTTCGGTGGTGGTGGCCGCGCCGGCCGATGCCTCGCCGCTGCAGCGTTTGCAGGGCGCCTTGTATGCAACACGCCTGGCGGAGGACTTCCGTGACCAGGGCAAGGATGTGCTGCTGATCATGGATTCACTGACCCGCTACGCCATGGCTCAGCGCGAAATCGCCTTGGCCCTCGGCGAGCCACCGGCAACCAAGGGTTACCCGCCTTCGGTGTTCGCCAAGTTGCCCAAGCTGGTGGAACGCGCCGGTAACGGGCCGCGCGGCGGTGGCTCGATCACCGCGTTCTACACCGTGCTCAGTGAAGGCGACGACCAGCAGGACCCGATTGCCGATTCGGCGCGGGCCATTCTCGATGGGCACCTGGTGCTGTCGCGCCAGTTGGCCGAGGGGGGCCATTACCCCGCAATCGATATCGAGGCCTCCATCAGCCGGGCGATGAGCGCGATCGTCAGCGAATCGCAGCAACGCAAGGCGCAAAAGCTCAAGCAGGCCGTGTCGCGCTACCAGCGCAACCGCGACCTGATCAGCGTCGGCGCCTATGCGCCGGGCCACGATGCCCAGCTCGACCGCGCCGTGACCTTGTACCCGCATATCGAACGCTTCCTGCAGCAGCAGACCCACGAGCGTACGTCGATGCAGGACACCCTCGCCGGGCTCAACTTGCTGTTCCCCGGCAAATGACCGTTACCCGGCTGAGGCAGGCCCCCAACGATGGCCCATGAATCGCTGCAGTTGCTTATCGAACTCACCGAGCGCACCCGCGAAACGGCCGCCACTGCGCTGGCTCAGAGCCGTCGTGCCGAGCAGCAGATGACCGAACAGCTGCGTTTGCTCGACCAGTACCAGCGCGAGTATCGCCAAGGCCTGCAGCAGGAGCTGGCCGGCGCCGGCATGAGCCCGTCCACCCTGGCCAATTACCGTGGCTTCTTGAAGTCGCTGGAAAGCGCCATCGAGCGGGCCGAGGGCAACCTGGCCCGCCATCGCGCCCAGTTGGCCCAGCACCAGGACACCTGGCGCCAGGCCTGGCGCAAGGTCAATGCGCTGGAAACCTTGCTGGCCCGGCGTATGGAGCAGGGGCGGCTGCTCGCCGGCCGTGCCGAGCAAAGGCGCACCGATGAACTGGCCGGCCGCGCACGCCAGGCCGGGCAATTTGCCTCACCTCTGGACAGTGGATTCTGAAAACGCCGATGGACATCCTTACCGCCATTTCCCCCGTGGCAGCGGCTGCTGTGCCAGCCGCAACGGGCGACAGCCCCGTCGACAGCGACACGGGCGCTTTCGCGGCCGCATTGCAGCAAGCTGCAACCAGCGAACCTGTTACCGAGCCGGCCCTGCCTGCACCGAGTATTTCCGTGGCCGACCCCGTCGCCAGTACGCCCGCCGATAGCCTCGCGTTGACGGCTCAGCCTGCCGCGCTGGCGCCGCAAGACGGCCCAGCTCCGGCTGCCGTCAAGCCTGCGCCCGAACCGTTGCAGGTCGAACGGGAAGCACTGCCTGAAGCAGCCGTGCGCGAAGAAGCTGAGGTTGATGAGGGCGAGGTTGATCCAGTGCCTACCCACGTGCCCACTGCAGCGCTGGACGTGGCGGAAGAGGCGGGTGATAGCGCCGATGACGACACGCAGCCGCCAACGGATTCGCTGGAGGCGATCCGCCAGCGCCTGGACCTGATCGACACCGCCGGCCAGATGGCCTCCGGCGTGATTGCCGCGCAACCTGCAGTGACGTGGGCACAGGCGCCTGCGGCAAGCGCCGAGACGGCACCGGGCGTTGATCGGGAGGCCAATGCGCTGCAATGGATGGAGACCGCCACCGAGGCCGTCAACGTGGAGGCCAACCGAGCCATGGACAACCCGGCAGAGTTCGCAAGGGTGGCTGAAGCAGTGGTACAAGGCACAAACAGCATCACGGTGGATGGACAAGCCCCGGCTTCATCGGCCTGGGATCTGAATTCGCTGCCGGGTATCCCCGCGCTGGTCCCGGCTGCGGCTGGCAGCATCGCCAGCCCAGGAGTCGCCGAAGCGGCACCATCGACTGTCGCACCCCTGGGCAGCGACACCTGGCAGGCCGACCTTGGCCAGCAGGTGATCGGCATGGTCCGGCGCGGTGAGCAGCAGGTGGACATGCAGTTGCATCCCGCCGACCTGGGGCCGTTGTCGATCAGCCTCAATGTCAGCGAGAGCGGCATCCAGGCGCAGTTCCACTCGGCCCACGCTTCGGTGCGGGCGGCGGTGGAGCAGGCGCTGCCGCAGTTGCAGGGCGCGCTGGCGGCGCAGGGCCTGAGCCTGGGCGAAACCTCGGTCAACGACGGTGCACCCCGCCAGACCATGGGTGAGCAGCCGCGACGCGAGTCGCCAGGCGGCCATGGCGAGGCTCGCCAGCAACAGGCCGCGCAGGCCAGCGCACCGGTACAGGTGGCGCAGGTCACCAGCGCCGGCGCCGGTGTCGACCTGTACCTGTGAGGCGCCAGGCAAAGCCGCAAGTTAACGCCCTAAACCCACGCTAATCCGGCCATGGCACCGGGCGCCGGCTGGGCATACTTGCGCCCTTTCGCAACGCTTCCCCATTCCCAAGGCAGCTGTCCATGCCCACTACCACCAAGAAAATCTGGCTCTGGTTCATTCCATTGGCCCTGGTCGCCGCCGCTGCCAGTTCTGCGGGTGTGTACACCTACGTGATGCGTGAGCGAGCCCATACCCAAACGGCCCGCAACACCCCCGTGGTGCCGCAGGCGCCGCTGCTGGTGAGCGTCGCGCCGATGACTGTCAACCTGCGCAACCCGCATGACGAGCCGACCATGCTGTACGTGGGCTTCAACCTGGAAGTCGGCGATGAAGCCACGCGCAAGCTGCTCGAACTGTACATGCCGAGGATCCGCAGCCAGTTGCTGACCGTGCTGAGCGGCCAGGACAGCACGGAGCTGGCCACCCCCGAGGGGAAAAACGCCCTGGCGGCGCGGATTCTCCAGCTGCTGCGCAGCACCCTGAGTACCGAACAGCCCGCGGTCGCGCTGCTCGGCGTGCTCTACACCGACTTCATCGTGCAATAAGCCATGTCCACCAACGACATGCTCTCGCAAGAAGAGATCGACATGCTGCTGCGCGGCGGTGATGACCTGGATACCTCCGGCATCGACGACGACGCAGACCTGGAATTCCCGGATGACAGCGAGGTGCCCGAAGAGCAGGTGCGCCGCTACGACCCGGCGACCCAGCACCGGGTGGTCCAGGAGCGCCTGCACACCCTGGACATCATCAACGGCCGCTTCGCCCGTTATTTCCGCATGAGCCTGTTCAACCTGATCCGGCGCAACGTGGACATCACCTTCAAAGGCATCAGCTACCAGAGTTTCAGCGACTTTTCCCTGCACTTGCCAATGCCCTCCAACATCAACCTATTGTCCATGAAGCCGCTACGCGGTACCGCCCTGGTGGTGTTCCCGCCCAGCGTGGTGTTCATGGTGGTGGACAACCTGTTCGGCGGCGATGGGCGCTTCGTCACCAAGTCCGAAGGGCGCGAGTTCACCAACACCGAGTTGCGCATCATTCGCCGCCTGGTCGGGCTGACGGTGGATGCCTACAGCGATGCCTGGAAGTCGGTTTACCCCCTGGAAATCGACTACCTGCGCTCGGAGATGCAGGCCAAGTTCGCCAACATCACCGGCTCGCCCAACGAAATCGTGGTCAATGCCACCTTCCACCTGGAGGTGGGCAACCTCTCGAGCGATTTCAACATCGTCATCCCCTACCTGATGGTCGAGCCGATGCGCCAGCTGCTCAGCGGCCCGTTGACCGATGCCAATCCGGAAGAGGAGCGCCTTTGGAACCGGCGCATGGCGGACGAAATCACCCATTCCCAGGTTGACCTGATCGCCGACTTCGTCGAAGTCGATTCACGCCTGGGGCAGGTCATGGAACTGAAAGTGGGTGACGTGCTGCCCATCGACCTGCCGGAGAGCGTCAAGGTGCGCGTCGACGGGGTGCCGGTGATGACCTGTGAGTTCGGCAGCTACAACGGTGCCCGCGCCTTGCTGGTGAAGGAGTTGATCGATCACTCCATCGGCAAGTCGCCCAATTCCAGCCGATTCATCAAGGGCCACCTGCCCAAAGCCAAGGAACCCGATCATGAGTGACCCGAACACGCCCGAACCGCGCGAAGAAGACGAATGGGCCAGTGCCCTGGCCGAGCAAAGCGCGGGTGACGACACGCAAGACCCTTGGGCCATGGCCTTGGCCGAGCAGAACGAGGCAGAGCCCGCCCCGGTCGGCAAGCCTGCGGACAACAGCGTCTTCAAGCCGTTGGGCGGCGCACCGGCGCTGGCTTCGCCGCGTGAGCTGGAAATGATCATGGACATCCCGGTGAAGCTGAGCGTCGAGCTGGGGCGCACGCGCATCACCATCAAGCAACTGCTGGAGCTGGCTCAAGGCTCGGTGCTCGCCCTCGATGGCCTGGCGGGCGAGCCCATGGACATCCTGATCAACAGCTACCTGATCGCCCAGGGTGAAGTGGTGGTGGTGGATGACCGCTATGGCATTCGCATCACCGAAATCATCACGCCTTCCGAGCGTGTGCAGAAGCTCAACCGATGAGTGCAGCCGCAGCTTTCGCCGCGCCCGCCAGCCTCGGGGTGCCTGCGGACAACCTGGTCGGCCTGAGCCTGCTGGGTAAAACCGCGCTGGCGCTGGGGTTGGTGATGGCCTGTGTGCTGTTGTGTGGCTGGCTGGCCTCGCGCCTGGGCGCCCGTGCTTCATCGCCCGACAAGGTCGTGCAAGTGGTTGCCAGCACCCGGGTGGGGCAGCGCGAGAAAGTGGTGGTGGTCGAGGTGCGCGGGCGCTGGCTGGTGCTGGGCGTGACTGCGCAGCAGGTGGTCTGCCTGTCTGATGTTGACGCGCCGATGGCAAGCACCGAGGCTACGACCGAACCCGCTGCCAGAGGCTTTGCCCTGCGCCTGATGGATGCCCTGAAACAGGGTGGCGTGCGCGACCCGGAGCACCGCGCATGAGGGCGGCGCGCCTGGCTTTGCTGCCCATGCTGTTGTTGGCGCTGCTGCCGGTGGCCGAAGCAGCGCCGGCGATGCAAGGGTTGTCCGGTTTCACCGGCCAGGCCGGCGGCGAGAAGTGGTCGCTGAGCCTGCAGACCCTGATGTTGCTCAGCGCCATGGCGTTCCTGCCGGCGGTGCTGCTGATGATGACCGGTTTCACCCGCATCATCATCGTGCTCGGCCTGCTGCGCACGGCCATCGGCACCACCAGTGCACCGCCTAATCAGGTGCTGTTGGGCCTGGCGCTGTTCCTGACCTTCTTCGTCATGTCGCCGACCCTGGAGCAGGCTTACCAGAAGGCCTGGGTGCCGTTTTCCCAGGATCAGATGGGGGTAGAGCAGTTTCTCGATGAAGGCAGCCAGCCGTTTCGCACCTTCATGCTGGCGCAGACGCGCCAGACAGACCTTGCACTGTATGCCCGCCTGGCGCGCATCGAAGACCTGAAAGGGCCGGAAGATGTGCCCATGCGCGTGCTGCTGCCGGCGTTCGTCACCAGCGAACTGAAGACTGCCTTCCAGGCCGGCTTCACCATCTTCATCCCGTTCCTGATCATCGACCTGCTGGTGGCCAGTGTGCTGATGGCCCTGGGCATGATGATGGTGCCGCCTTCGACCATTTCCCTGCCCTTCAAACTGATGTTGTTCGTGCTGGTGGACGGCTGGCAGTTGCTGCTCGGCTCGCTGGCCCAGAGTTTTTACCCGGTATGAGCCTGCGAGGAATGCCTTGATGACCCCGGAAATGGTGATGGACCTGGCCTACAAGGGCATGCGCATGAGCATGACGGTGGCCGCGCCACTGCTGCTGGTGACCTTGTGCATTGGTTTGCTGGTGAGCCTGTTCCAGGCGGCCACGCAGATCAACGAGTCGACCCTGTCGTTCATCCCCAAGATCGCCGGGGTGTGCCTGGTGCTGATCCTCGCCGGGCCCCTGTTGATGGAGATGCTGGTGGACTACACGCGGGCGCTGTTCATCAGCCTGCCGTCGCTGGTGGGTTGAGCGGCCTTGATCGAGGTTGGCTGGGAGCAGTTGCAGCTGTGGGTGAGCGCGTTTTTCTGGCCGTTCTGCCGGCTGCTGGCGTTTTTCATGAGCGACCCGATCCTTGGGCACAAGAACGTCCCTAACCAGGTGAAGGTCGGGCTGGCGCTGTTGCTGGCTGTGCTGCTGGTACCGAACCTGCCGCCGATGCCGGATATCGCGCTGTTTTCCTGGGCTGGGTTCGGGGTGGTGGTCGAGCAGCTGCTGATCGGCATGTCGCTGGGCATGGTCATGCGCATCACCCTGGCGGTGGTGGAGATGGCGGGTGACATTTGCGGCATGCAGATGGGCCTGGCTTTCGCCTCGTTCTTTTCCGCCGATACCGGCACCAACAGCCAAGTGCTGTCGCGCTTTCTCAGCCTGGTGACGATACTGATGTTCCTCGCCCTGGACGGGCACCTGATGGTGCTGGAGCTGCTGGCGAGTACCTTCCGCCAGCTGCCGATCGGCCATTTCGGTTTCAATCCCCAGGGCTGGAACATGCTGGCACGCCATGGCGGCAGCATCTTCCTCACGGGCTTGCTGTTGGCATTGCCCATGGTTGGCGCGTTGCTGATCATCAACCTGGCGATGGGCATCCTCAACCGAGTGGCCCCGCAGCTTACGGTGTTTTCTGTCGGCTTCCCGGCGACGCTGTTCGTCGGCATGTTGCTGCTTACAGTGCTGGTCGGCGACCTGGGGCAGTTCCTCGCCGCGCTGTTACAGCAGGCCCTGCAGTTCATGCAGGCCCTGATCGGCCTGCTTGGGCAGGGCTGATACCGTTTCCGAAAGCATCGCCACCCCCTGTGGGAGCGGGTTTACCCGCGAAGAACACCCCGCCGTGTATGGCACGGGCTACGCCCGTGTTCGCGGGTGAACCCGCTCCCACAGGGGTATGTGCTGCCCTTGATGCAGGGGGTAACCGGGCAAATGAGCGGTCAGATGTACTCGAACAACGACAACTGCTGCACGCTGGCAAAGGTTTGCTGGGCGGCCTGCATCGACACCTGCAACGTCACGTAGCGCGAGATGGACTCGGTGTAGTCGGCATCCACCAGCCCCGACAGCCGCTCGGTGTAGCTGAGCGCCAGGTCGTCACCGATGGTATCCAGTACTTCCACCTGGCCGAGGCGTGTGCCCACCGAGGTGAGCACCGTCAGCACGTTATCCTGGGCATTGCTCAGCTCACGGCTGGCGGTGGACAGGGTATTGCTCAGCGCCGCCTGATCAGAGGCATCCTCCACCGGCGTCTGCAGGGTGGTGATCAGGTTCTGCAGGGTGGCGAACACGTCAGGGTCGGCATCGGCGGCAGCGCTGACAGTCAGGCTGTCACCCTCTGCCGGCGTGCCGCTCAGGGTCAGGTTCAGGCCATTGATTTCCAGCGTTTCACCGTCGGTGTAGGTGACCGGGTCCTGGCCGTCGATGCTGTACTGCGTGCTGCCATCGTCGGCGATGCTGAAGGTCAGGGTGAACGCGCTGCCGTAGTTGTCGGCACTGCTGTCCGCGATATCCGGCCCATCGAAGGTCAGCGTGCCGCTGTTGTCGCCGGCCTCGGCGATATACCCGGCGGAGCTGCTGACCGACAGGAAGATGGCCGCGCCATTGTCGCCACTGGCCATGCTCTGGGTGGCACTGACCTGCTGCGAAACCACGTTGTCATCACCCTGGTAAGTCATGACGCCATCGGCATCTTCGGCAAATGCCGGGCTCTGGCTCTGGTAGCCGGCAAACAGGTAGTTGCCGTTGCTGTCGGTGCTGTTGGCCAGGGTCACCAGGGTGTCGTAGATCCCCTGCAGCGAGGTAGCGAGGGATTCGCGGTCGGCATCGCTGAGGGTGCCGTTGCCGGCCTGTACCACCAGGCTCATGGCGCTGGTGATGGCGTCGTTGATGCTGTCCAGGGTGCTTTCTTCCTGGGACAGCGACGTGGTGATGGCTGCGCGCGAGTCGGCGTACTGCTCGTTCGCTGCAATCGACTGGCGCACGGTCACTGCCTGTGCGGCGGCCAGCGAGTCATCCGAAGGGTTGACCACGCGGGTGCCGCTGGACACCTCCAGGGCCGCCTGCTGGTACTCGCTTTGCTGGGCGAGCATGGAATTGAGGTTCTGGTTGTAGATGGTCGCACTGCTCAGGCGCATGGCGGGCTCTCCTTGGGCTATCAGCTGATGTCGAGGATGGTGTCGAGCACCGTGGTGCCTACTTCGACGATCTTCGCGCAGGCCTGGTAGTACTGCTGGTAGACGATGAGGTTGGCCGCTTCTTCGTCAAGGTTCACGCCTGATTCGGACTGCTGCAGGGTGGTCAGCTGCTCGGTCAGCGCCGACTGGGTTTCCAGCTGCGCGGCGACGCGGGTGGCGGTGCTGCCCACGTCGCTTACCAGCGAGGCATAGGTTTCGCTGAGCGTGGCTTTGCCGCCGACGATGTCGCTGGTTTGCAGGTCGAGCATCGCCAGAGCATTGGTGTTGTCACTGCTGCCGCTGGAGGTGCCGGCGGCGATCTGCTCGCCTTCACTGATCAATGTGGTGAAGCTGCTGGCGGCATTGCGAGTAGGCTGCACCAGGAAGCTGTCGCCGTCTTCGGCAGTGCCGCTGACGGTGAGGTTCATGCCGGCGAAGCTCAAGGTCGCACTGCTGCTGTCGTAGCTGGCGTCGACGCTGGCGCCGGTGTCATTGCGGGTGACGGTGAAACCGTCGCTGTCGGACCAGGTCACGGTGTAATCGCTGGCCGTGAGGGCGCTGACATCGTCGCTGAAGCTGGCACTCAGGGTGGCGTCGCCGGTGTTGCCGGTGTCGCCGTATACCAGCGGGTCCGCCACCGAGAAGAACGCCGTGCCGGTATCGCCATTGAGGTCGATGCCCTGCGCCTGCAGCGTGTTGAAAGCCTGGGTCAGCGACACGGCCATCAGGCCCAACTGGTTCTGAGTGTCGGCCAGGGTGCTGTCGCGAAACTCCAGCAGGCCGCCGAGCGAGCCGCTGTCGAGCACGCTGTCGCTCAGCGTCACGCTGTTGCCAGCGGCATCGACATAGCTGATCGACGTTTCGCTGGGGTTGCTGGCCGAGGCTTCGGTGGTCAACTCGAAGCTATCGCCAGCAGAGACCAGGGCCAGGCCATTGCTCAGGGATACCGTATAGCTGCCGTTGTCCTGCACGGTGACGTCCACCGCCACCAGCTCGCTGAGCTGGCTCACCAGCAGGTCGCGCTGGTCGAGCAGGTCGTTGGACGTGGCGCCTAGCGAGCCGGACAGGCTGATCTGGTCATTGAGGGTGGCGATCTGCGCGCTCAGGTCGTTGATCTGGGTGACCTGATCGTCGATCTGATTGTTCACATCGTCAGCCATGGCCGACAGGTAGCTGCCCAACTGGTTGAACTGGCTGGCCAGGGTTTCGGCAGAACCCACCACTTCCTCCCGCGCTGCCGTATCGCTGGCGTCGGAGGTCAAGGTCTGGATCGCCGAAAAGAAGCTTTGCAGCAGCGTGTCCAGGCTGGCGTCGCTGTCGGCCAGCAGGCTGTCGATCTGGTCGATTTCGGTCTGGTAGGTGGACAGCGCGCTTTCGGCGCTGGTGGAGTTGTTGAGCTGAGTGGTGACGAACTGGTTGTACTGGCGGTCGACGCTGGACACCTGCACGCCACTGCCCCCGGTGGACGCGCTGAAGGTGGCGACCTGGCGGGTGTAGCCGTCGGTGTAGGCGTTGGTGGTGTTGCTGCTGCTGGTGGCAAGGGCGATCTGGGCCGCCGTGAGGCCGCTGACGCCAATGGAGATGATGCTCATCGATAAGCTCCTGGGCTACATGCTGCGCAACATCGGCCCCGGGCCGGGGCATCTTGAGCGCTGGCCCGTGGTTGATTGCACAAAAGCGTTGGCGAACGCGGGTTGGCCTAGCGGTCGTTGGCGAGCGCTACCTGGCCTGCAGGTGGCAGCGGGCCGATGGTGGCCATGACCGCGATCAGTTTGTCTGCATAGTGTGGGTCGGTGGCGTAGCCGCCTTGCTGCAGCGCCATCGCCGCCTGCTGGCTACTGGCGGCGTTGCGTGCGGCGGCGTAGCCGGGCCGGCTGCTGATCAAGTGGGCGTAATCGTCGAAGGCGGCCTGCGCATTGGGGTAAACGCGGAAGCTCTCCAGCTGTTTCTGGGCCTCGCCTGCGACGTATTCGGTGGTTTGCACCTGGCTGGTTTCGCCTTGCCAGCGCCCGCCGGCCTTGATGCCGAACAGGTTGTGGCTGTCGGCACCGGTGGCGGTGGTGATGCGCCGGCGGCCCCAGTCGGTTTCCAGCGCGGCCTGGGCAAGAATCAGCTCGGCGGGTATGCCGCTGTTGCGTTCGGCCATGCGTGCCGGGCCGGCCAGGCGGGCCACGAAGTCCTCCACATGTGCTGCGCGGTCCGCCGCCTCGCCGCGCACTTCATAGCGCTTCCAGGCATCGAATGCCGGCGTTTGCCGGGCCAGGCCGGCAAAGGGTGAATCGCCACCGGCTGGGGCAGGGCGCTCGTGGGCCAGGCCACTGCCGGACAGGCTGCGCGTCAGCTGCTCGGCCAGGCCCATGCCGCGCCCAGCCAGGTTCTGTGCCCATTGCTGGTCGAGCATCTCGGTGTACAGCTGGGTTTGCGAGTTGTTGGACAGCTCCGATTTGGGGATAGCTGCCCGCATGCTTTTGAACATCGTCTGCAGGAACAGCGCCTCGAACTGCCGCGACGCTTCCTTCAGGCCGGCTTCGCCCTCGCGCCCGGCCTCACTGCGCAAGCGTTGCAAGCCCTGGACATCAAATGCGAAGCCTGCCGCGCCGTCTGCCATGCTCATCAGATGATCTCCAGTTCGGCACGTAGCGAGCCGGCTGCCTTGAGTGCCTGCAGAATCACCATCAGGTCCTGTGGCGTGGCGCCCAGGGCATTGAGGCCTTTGACCACGTCCATCAGGTCGGCGCTGCCTTCCAGTACGTGCAGGGCACGGGCCTGGGTCTCGATGGAAATATCGCTGTTGGCGGTGCCGGCCGTCTGCCCGCCACTGAAGGCGCCCGGCTGGCTGACACTGTTGGTGGTGTCGATGGTGACCGAGAGGTCGCCGTGGGCCACGGCGGCGCGGAACAGCTTCACCGAGCCGTTGAGCACCACCGAGCCGGTGCGCGAGTCGAGAATGACCTTGGGCCGCGCCTGCATCGGCAGCACTTCGATGCTGTCGACCCGGGCCATGAAGTTGACCCGTTCGTTGGCCGAGAGCGGGCCCTGGATCTGCACCAGGCCACCGTCCACTGCAGAGGCCACCGTGCTGCGCATCTCGCTGTTGATGGCGAACACGACCCGCTGCGCGGTGGCGGGGTCGGGCTCGCGCAATTGCAGTTCAAGCAGCCCGTGCTGGCTGCCGAGGTCGAGCGGGACACTATTTTCCACCACCGCACCGCGGCTGATGCGCCCGCCCGCCAGCTGGTTGATCTGCACGCTGCTGCCATTGGCGGCAGCACCGGCGCCGCCTACCAGCAGGTTGCCCTGGGCCATGGCATAAACGTCGCCATCGGCGCCTTTGAGCGGGGTCATCAGCAACGTCCCGCCCCTCAGGCTGCGGGCGTTGCCGATGGACGAGACGACCACGTCGATCTGCTGGCCGGGGCGGGTCAGCGGTGGCAGGTTGGCGGTGACGATCACCGCGGCGATGTTGCGCATCTGCATGTTGGCGTCGGCGGGGAGGGTAACGCCCAGCTGCGACAGCATGTTGGTCAGGCCCTGTTCGGTGAACGGGCTCTGGGTGGTCTGGTCGCCGCTGCCGTCCAGCCCGACCACCAGGCCGTAGCCCACCAGATTGTTGCTGCGGATGCCGGCGAAATCGGCGATGTCGCGGATTTGTTCGGCCTGCGCGGTGGCGCCCAGCAGCAGTGCGCAGGCGCCCAGCAGCAGGCACTTCAGCCCGGAAGTGAACGGGGACTCGGCCATGGTGCGCTCGCTAGAAAGGTGACAGGTTGAGGATGACGCGCTGCAGCCAGCCCATGCGCTGCGCCTCGTTGATGTAGCCCTCGCCGACATACTCGATGCGCGCCAGGGACACCTGGCTGGACAGCACGGTGTTGTCCCCGGAGATCGAGCGTGGGTTGACCACGCCGGAGAAACGGATGAACTCGGTGCCCTGGTTGATGGCGATCTGCTTGTCGCCACGCACGCGCAAGTTACCGTTTGGCAGCACCTCCATGACGGTCACCGAGAGGGTGCCGGTGAACGAGTTGTTGGCCTTGGAGCCACCGCTGCCGGCGAACTCGTGGTCGGTCGAGGCATTGACACCGTAGTTGCCTACCTTGGACTCGCGGTCGGAGCTGGTGGAAAACGCCAGGCCCAGGCTGCCACTGCGGTCGGCATTGGACGATGAGGTCTTGCTGGCGCTGACCTGTTCGTTGAGCTTGACCGTCAGGGTATCGCCGACCATGCGCGGCCGACGGTCCTCGAACAGCGGCTGTGCGCCACGCCAGCCCTGATAGATCGAGCCGTTGGCCAGGCGCTGGGGCAGGGCCGGGACGTCCATGGATTCGTCGGGTACCACCGGCTGGCGCACCAGTTGCGCGCAACCCGATGCGCACAGTGCAGCGGCCAGCAGCACGGCCATGCCGCTGATGGCGAGGGGGCGGGGCAGGGTCATGGCCATCAGAGCTGGGTCAGGCGCTGCAGCATTTCGTCGGAGGTCTCGACGGCCTTGCTGTTGATTTCGTAGGCGCGCTGCGTCTGGATCATGCCGACCATCTCCTCCACCACGTTGACGTTGGAGGTCTCGACATAGCCCTGGCTCAGGCTGCCGCCGCCGTTCAGGCCCGGCGTGGTTTCGGTCGGCGCACCGGAGGCGTCGGTCTCCAGGTACAGGTTCTGGCCGACGCTCTGCAGGCCTGCATTGTTGACGAACAGTGCCAGGTTCAGCTGGCCCACCTGGGTCGAGGCCGTGCTGTCTGGCTGGGTTACCGAGACGATGCCATCGGTGCTGATGGAGATCGACGTGGCATTGGCCGGGATAGTGATGCCCGCCGTGAGTTTGTAGCCGTTCGAGCTGACCATCTCGCCGTTGGCGTCGAGCTGGAAGCTGCCGTCCCGGGTATAGGCCGTCGAGCCGTCGGGCATGTCCACCTCGAAGAAACCCAGGCCATTGATGGCCAGATCCTTGGAGCTGCTGGTCTGTTCCAGGTTGCCTTGGGTGTGCAGGCGCTCGGTGGCCACCTGGCGTACACCGGTGCCGACCTGCAAACCTGAAGGCAGGCGGGTGTCGGTGCTGCTCTGAGCCCCGGGCTGGCGCACGTTCTGGTAGACCAGATCCTCGAACACCGCCCGCGAGCGCTTGAAACCGTTGGTGCTGACGTTGGCCAGGTTGTTGGCAATGACGTCGAGCTGCCCTTGCTGGGCCTCAAGGCCGGTCTTGGCGGTCCACAGTGATCTGATCATGGGTCGGTTACCTGTCGTTCATTCGGCGCCGGCTCAGCCCTGCAGGGCGAGCAACTGATTGGCGCTCTTGGCGTTGTCGTCAGCGGCACTGATGGCCTTCATCTGCATTTCGTAGCGGCGGGCGTTGTCGATCATCGCCACCATGGCGCCGGTGGGGCTGACGTTGCTGCCCTCCAGTGCGCCGGGGGTCACGCGCAGGCTGTCGTCGGCCTCCAGCGGGCGAGCGATGCCGTTGGCGTCCGGGGGCTGGCGGAACAGGCCGTCGTCGCCCAGCTGCAGCGTGCCCGGCGGCGCCGAGACCAGCTTCAGCTTGCTGACCGGGCTGAGGCCGCGTGGCTCCATGCCCTGCTCGCGGACACTGATAGTGCCGTCGCTGCCCAGGCTCACTTCGCTGCCCAGTGGCACGCTGATGGGCCCGCCATCGCCAATGACCGGCAGGCCGGCCACGGTCATGGCGCCGCTGCCGTCTACCTGCAGGTCGCCGCGGCGGGTGTAGGCTTCTTCGCCATTGGCGGTTTGCACAGCGAGCAGCGTGTCTTCGCCCAGGGCCACGTCGAGGTTGCGGTCGGTATGGGTGACCGGGCCGTCGCTCCAGTCCACGCCAACCCCGGTGGCACTCACCGAAACCCGCGTTGGCAGGCCTTCGCCGGCCACCGGGGCAGCTTGCATCTGCACCAGTTGGGCGCGGAAACCGGGCGTCACGATGTTGGCCAGGTTGTTGGCCACCACGGCTTGCTGCTCGAGTGCCTGGTTGGCCCCGCTCATGGCGGTGAAGAGCATCCGGTCCATGGCATCAGGACCCGATGTTCACGGCTTGCTGCAACACTTCGCTCTGCGCGGTCACCGACTTGGCGTTGGCCTGGAAGGTACGCTGGGCAATGATCAGGTTGACCAGTTCGGCGGTGAGGTCGACGTTGGAGTCCTCGGTGGTGCCGCTGAGGATCGAGCCCAGCGACCCGCTGCCGGCGACGCCCAGCAGTGCCTGGCCGGAGGCGGTGGTGGCCAGCCAGGTGTTGTCGCCGTTGGCCTGCAGGCCGTTCTCGTTGGCAAAGGTGGCCAGTTGGATCTGGTCGATTTCCTGGGTCTGGTCGTTGGAGTAGGTGGCAATCACCGTGCCGGTGTCATCGATGGTGAAACTGAGCAGGCTGCCTGAGGTGAAGCCGTTCTGGGCGATGCTCGACACCTCGGAGTCGTTGCCGAACTGCGTAGTGCCGGTCAGGTCCAGTTCGATGGACATCGTCGCGGCACCGTTGGCCGGGTCGTAGGTGTAGGTGCCGGTTTCGCCGCTGGTGATCAAGCCGCTGGAGCTGAAGGTCACCGTCTGGCTCTCGCTCAGCAGGTTGCCGTCGATGGCGCTGTGCACTTCCCAGGTGTTTTCCGCAGTTTTGCTGAAGTACAGCGTCGAGGTGTGGCTGATGCCGAGCGAGTCGTAGACCGTGGCGGTGGTCGAGTAGGAGTAGGTCGACGCGTCGGTGGCATCAAAGGTGTCGGTGATGATGTCTTCGCTGGCATCAAGGTTCAGCTCGGCATCCAGCTCGGTGCTGGCGCTGGCCTGCATGCCGCTGGTCGGGATCTGGATCACGCCGTTGGCGCCGAGCAGCTGGTCGCCCGCCGAATTCACCAGGTAGCCGTCGGCCGTCAGGGTCAGCTGGCCGTTGCGCGAATAGACAGTCTGAGTGCCATCGGTGAAGGTGAAGAAGCCTTCGCCATTGATGGCAAGGTCGAGGCTGTTGTCCGTCGTGGTCAGGCTGCCTGACTCGAAGTTCTGCACGACGCCCGACACCGTGGTGCCCAGGCCCACGTCGGCACCCGAGTAAACGTCTGCAAACTGCACCGTCGAGCTCTTGAACCCCACGGTCTGCGAGTTGGAGATGTTGTTGCTGACGACTTCCAGGTCGGTGGATGCGGCGGTCAGGCCACTGAGCGCTTGGGAAAAGCCCATGGTTGTTCTCCGTGATTAGGGGTCAAAGCACCAGCTTGATGTCGCCGAGGCCAACGTTGTCGTTGACGCCACCTAGGTCGAGCGCGACCTCGTTGCTGCTGTCGGTGGTCACACCGGTCACCAGGGCGTACTTCAGTGCGGTCGCCGTGACGCTGGCGTCGTCGCTGGTCGCACTTACGCTGAAGGTGTAACTGCCATCGGCAGCGGTGCTACCGTCGTCCTGCACACCGTCCCAGTGCAGGGTCTGCGTGCCGGCGCTCATGCTGCCGGCGTCCAGCGTGGCAACCACGTTGCCGCTGCTGTCGGCGATGTTGATGGTGACGCTGTCGGCATCGTCGGCCAGGGTGACGCCGAACGCGGTCGCGACGCCGCTGGCAACCTGGATGGTGTCGCCTTCGATCAGCACACCATTGCCCACCAGTGCCGAGGCCTGCAGGGTTTCCGAGGCGCTGATCTGGCTGGAGATGCCCTCCAGGGTGCTGGTCACTTCCTCGATGCTGCTGATGGTGCTGATCTGCGCCAGCTGGGTGACCATCTCGCTGTTGTCCAGCGGGTCGGTCGGGTCCTGGTTCTGTAATTGAGTGGTCAGCAGGGTGAGAAACTGGTCCTGCAGCTCGTCAGCGCTGGTGGCAGTGCTGTCGCTGGTGCTGCTGGTGCTGTTCATGGTCGAGAGGACCGAACTTGCGATGGTGCTGGTCATCTTCAGGCCTCGCCGAGGGTCAGGGTTTTGAGCATCAATTCTTTGCTGGCGGCCATGACTTCGACGTTGGCCTGGTACGAGCGCGAGGCGGAGATCATGTTGACCATTTCGCCCACCGGCTCGACGTTGGGCATGGTCACGTAGCCCGACGCGTCGGCCAGCGGGTCGCCGGGGCGGTATTCCTGGCGCATGGGCGAGCTGTCCTCGATCACCTGGCTGACCCGCACGCCGCCCACGTCGCTGCCGTCCTGGTACTGGGTTTCGAACACCACCTGGCGGGCGCGATAGGCCTCGCTGTCGGGCCCACTGGTGGTGTCGGCGTTGGCCAGGTTGCTGGCGGTCACGTTCATGCGCTCGGACTGCGCGCTGAGCGCGGAGCCGGCGATATCGAAAATACTGAACATGGACATGTGGTAATCCCCAGGTTATTCGGACTGCATCGCGTTTTTCAGCGACTGCAGGCGGTTGTTCAGGAAGGTCAGGCTGGCCTGGTAGCGGACGCTGTTGTCGGCGAACTGTGCGCGTTCACGGTCCATGTCCACGGTGTTGCCATCGAGGCTGGGCTGGTCGGGCACGCGATACAGCAGCTCATGCACCGAGCTGCCGGCACTGGAGGCGCGCAGGTGGCGGTCCGAGGTGGTGGCCAGGGCCATGTTTCGCACACGTCCTTGGCTCAGCGAGCTGGCCAGTTCGCTGGCGAAATCGAAGTCCCGGGCGCGGTAGTTGGGCGTGTCGGCATTGGCGATATTGTTGGCCAGTACTTGCTGGCGCTCCGCGCGCAAGCTCATGGCGTCTTGCGCAAAACGCAGCTCGTTGTCGAGTTTGTCGATCATGCCCGCAGCCCGTGCCCTGTGTTGAACGGCGTGCAGAGTAGTGGTGACGGACACCGGGCAAAGGCTGGAACAGACCGCTATTTGGCGAGCAATTCGAGCTTTGCGTTGTGGCAGAGCTGCCTAGAATGCTGCGCCTGAAACTCTTCAAGAGGCGTCTGTGCGATGACCGGATCATTTGCCGTTACGCGTATCTGCAGGTTGCTGGGCATGCTGTTGTGCCTGGCCCAGAGCTGTTTCGCGCTGGCTCAGGGCGACGTGCTGGACGCTCGCGTGCGGCAGTTGATCGAGCCACGCCTGCCGGCGGGGAGCCGCCTGACCCAGCTGGATATTGGCCAGCCGGTGGCGCGGATCAGCGCCTGCAGCACGCCCCAGCCCTACCTGGTGCACCCGCGTAGGCTGCCTGTGGGGCGCGTGGCAGTTGGCGTGCGCTGCGTCGATCAGGACGGTGTGCTCGGCTACCTGCAGGTGATGGTGGGCGCGGTGGGCACTTATGTCGTCAGCGCCCGCAAGATCGAAGCGGGCGAAGTCATCCAGGCCAGCATGCTGATCAGCCGGCGCGGGCCACTGCAAGACTTGCCCAAAGGCACTGCGTTGCGCGCCGAACAACTGGTGGGCCGGCAGGCTGCCCGTGGTGTGGAGCCCGGTGCGGTGCTGGCGCTGAAGGGTGTTCGCGAGCGTTGGCTGGTAGAGCGCAACCACCCCGTGGTGTTGCGCGCCCAAGGCGCGGGGTTCAGCCTCAGCCGTAATGGCAAGGCCCTGGACAACGGTGGCCTGGGCAGCAGGGTGCGGGTGCAGGGTGGCGACGGCCGGATGCTCGATGCCCAGGTCGTCGGCAACAACGAATTGCTGCTGCGTTACTGATTTTTTCGTCGAAAACCTATCGCCGGCCAAAGGTGGCCCGTCTGGATGCCGATAGTGTTCCCATCACAGCCAACGAAGCCTCTATCGTGAATATCATAAGCTCCCCGCTCACCAACCTCCTTCCTTCGGCCGATGCCAGCCTGGCGGGCAGCGCTGCACCCCGTGTCGCGGCGCAGGGCCTGGATACGCAGGCCGAGGACGCTGTACAGATCTCGCAGATCAGTGACCTCAACCCAGCGGACCCGACGGCGGACGTCGACCTGGAGAAAGTTGCCGCCGTGCGTCAGTCCATTGCCGATGGCAGCCTGCAAATTGACTCGCAGGTCATTTATGACGGCCTGGTCGCCGACATGAAGGAAATGCTCGGCAGTGAGCCGACATGAACGCTAATCCGGCGGATCAGTACGGAAAGTGAGGGGCCTATGAGCTTGGGCAGGCATCTGGATGTGCAGCAACGGGTAGTCGAGCAGTTGCTGCAGTTGCTGGAGCAGGAGCGGCTTGCCCTGGCCCAGGGGCGGGTGGACGCCGAGCGCTTGCGCGAGCTGGTTGCGGGCAAACAGGCTGCGTTGCTGCGGCTGGAGCAGTTGGAGGCCATGCGCGCCGCCGCGCAAATGAGGCTGGGCTATGGCCCGGGGCGGCAGGGTGCGCTACGGGCGGCGCGGGACGCCGATTGCTTGAATGCCTGGCGGCGCTTGCGACAGTCGGCGTTGCGCGCCCGGGCGCTCAACAGGGTGAACGGCGAAGCGCTGGAGTTGCGCCTTAAAGGTAATCAGCAAATCCTCGATTTCCTCGACCGGATTACAGCGGACCGGCTGTATGGCCCGAATGGCCGCCCGGTGGCTAACCTATACTGACGCGCAGCGTGGGCAATAAGCACGCGTCCTTGTTTTTCAGGTCAGGGTTTTCTCCTGCGTTTTCATACAATCTGACAAATAATGGATCCAATATCTTTGCGCGAAGCAAAGCTATGGCTTAGTGTTCAAGCGTTACTGCCGTTGCCATCGGATGGCAACGCCGCTCCTTCAAATGGACTTAAGGTACTGCCCGTGCAAACGCTCACTCGCACCCGCCAGCAGATCCGTGAACGGGTGCAGGCCAAAGAGTTCGCTGAGCTCAACCGTTTCTTCGACTCGCTTCAGGCGCATTGGCAGCAAGCGCCGCCAGGGGAGTGCCCGGCTTATCTGGAGGCCGTTCAGGGCCATATGCTGGTCGACTGGGATGTCGACGGCAGCAAGGCCCTTACACAGCGCCTCAAGGCCTGGATCGACGCTTGCCCGAAGGCCTACCACCCGCAGGTAGCCATGGGCTTTCACTGCTTCAACCGCGCCTGCCACATCCGTGGAACACTTGCCGCCAATGAGGTTTCGCAAGAGCGCTGGTTGGCTGCCGAGCAGGCTTGCGAGATGGCCACAGGGCACTTCTTGCGGGCGATGGAGCGTTGCGCGCAGCCTGTGGCGGCGGCCATCGGCATGCTGCAGATCAGCGCGCATTTCCGCGAGCCGGGGTGGCTGGTCGAGTTGTTTGATGGTCAGGCGGCGCGTTTTCGCCCAAGCGCGCATGCCGATGTCGAGGTGCAGGAGGCTGCCGCACCGCTGCTGGTCAAATACGGCCTGGCACCGCTGGTCGAGCTGCCGCAGGTGCTTCCCTCATGCTTGAGTGCTCGCCTGCCCGCCGAACAGGAAACGACCCAGCATTACTGGCTGCGCCATACCCTGGCCTGGTTCCCCGGTTGCTTCGAGGCGATCGAAGCGTATGCCAGCTACCTGACACCCCGTTGGGGCGGTAGCTATGCAGCCATCGATGCAGTCGCTAGCGGCCCGTTGTGCCTGGGTTGGAATGAAATGCAGCGTAACGCCATTCGCTGGTTGGCACTCGAAGACCAGTTCTGGCTGCCACAGGCCGCCCAGTCGCAGGAAATTGCGAAATGGCAGCGGGTATTCGAGCACTGGCTACAACGCGAGCTCAGGCACCGGGAGCGTGCCACGTTGCTGGCCCGCAGAGGGGCGTTGCGCTGTGTTTCGTTGCATGATTACGCGGGGGCACTGCGCGACTTTGTCGCCAGTGTGGACCTGTATCCTGACCAAGGCTTCGTGCCCGCTATCGGTGAGCCGTTCCGCAGCTTTGTTTGCCTTGTGCTGTTTCACGGTGTGCAAGACGATACGCAAGCGTTTCGTATCGCCATCGAAAGGTTGTGCGACAACCGTAGGCAAGCGGCAGCGTGTGCCCTGCGGGCTGTGGGGCACCAGTTCGGGCTGTGGGGTTTCAGCCAATCCGCCGAGCAGGCGCACACCTGGTTGCACGCTGCGGTAAAGCGTCAATGCGGGCGTGAAGGGCTGGGCTTTGACGTGCTTGAAGTACCGCGCCTTCTCTGGGCTGCCAAGCAGTATGAAGCTGCTTACTTTTTGTACAAGCAATGCGCCGAGTGGAAATTGCCGGATGCCGCCGCCTCACTTTACGCGCTGCACTGCGGCCGCTTGGACAATACCCCTGAGCGGTACATTAATGCCGGCACCGCAGAGCATTGGCTGCTGTGTGCCGCCGAGTCAGGCAGCCAGATGGCCAAGTACGACCTGGCTTGCCAACGCATGCGCAGTCACGAAGATTTAAGCGAGCGTAGTGCGATGCTGGCCGTCAGGCGCTTGCTACTCGATTGCCTGGGTAACGAAGAGCTTGATGCGCGCGCCCGTTTGCAAGTGGCGATACTGCAGCGCAAGTTCGGCGACCCGCGCGAGCGTGCAGAAGCGGTTGCCTACCTGCTTGAACTGGTCGAATACCCTGATAGCGGGCTAGCCGGGCGTGCCAGCGCGGAGCTCGGCCTGGCCTGGATGCACGGGCAGGGCACACGCAAGCAGAGCCGCTTTGCGGCGATCGAATGGGCTAACCGTGCGGTCGCGCTGCTGCCGGGGGATTTGGTCATCGAAAGCATTCAGGCCGAAATCCGCAACTCGCACAACCTGTTCAAGACGCTGTTCACGGTGTGCGGGGCGGCGCTGTTCCGAGGCGACCTGCAGGCCAGTGAACTACCGCCGAAGGTGAACAGCCCGGCGCATGATCGGTTACGGGCCTCGGCCTGATCGCAGGCCCGCAGCCGCTGCAGCCTTAAGGTTTGGCGCCGAGGATGATGTGCGACGCCTTGATCAGGGCGGTGGCCTTCACACCGGGCGCCAGGCCCAGTTCCTGGACCGCCTCGCGGGTCACAATGGCGAACACTTCGGTGCCACCGGCCAGCTTCACTACCACCTCAGCGTTCACTGCGCCGTCACCGACACGAACCACTTCGCCTTCCAGCGCGTTGCGTGCAGACAGCTTGTAACCGTCGGCATCGGTCATCAGCACCACCCAAGGCGCCTTGACCAGCGCCACGGCCTGTTTGCCGACGTTGATGTTGAGGTTATGCAGGCTAGCCATGGTAACCACTGCAACCAGCTTTTCACCGCCGGCCAGGGTCAGTTCGACTTCGGCATTGACTGCGCCGGGTTGAACGTTGCTGACCTTGCCTTCGAATACATTGCGGGCACTGACTTTCATGGTGACGCACTCCTTTAGCGATTGTTATTCCTGCGCAGCTGGCGCCATCCGGGCTTCCAGCTCGGCAACTTGTTTTTCCAGGGCCTCCAGGCGCGCGCGGGTGCGGGCCAGAACGACCATCTGGCTGTCGAATTCTTCACGGCTGACCAGGTCCAGCTTGCTGAATGCACCTTGCATCAGCACCTTGAACTGGCTTTCCAGTTCGGCACGGGGCTGGGCGGTGTCACCGCTGAAAAGGCGCGAGGCTTGGTCGCTCAGGGCGTCGAGAAGGGCTTTGGGCGCGAGCATGTTCGGCTGTCCACGGGTACTGGGAAATGGCCCGCAGTGTAGCACGGCGTACTTTCGCGTCCGGCTGCACATTTTTCGAGCAGCCCCGTGCACCGTTGCGCACCAAAGCTGTGCATCTTTTCGATGCTGGCGACTGGCCAATCCCTGCTGTTTCACGCAACTCGCTGTTTTTCGGTGGTTTAACGGAACTGGCAAGGTTTCTGCAAAGACCAGTACGAGCCATGCACTGATGCAGTTCCTTGTGACCAGGCAGTGCGCACGCGGAGCCGGATGCCGACGACGCGTTACAAAGCCAACCGCTGCGCTTAGACTTGAGACGGGTTTGTTTTCCTGGGGCAAGTCCACCAAATCGGGAGAGAGTTTCATGAAGCTAGTCACAGCCATCATCAAGCCGTTCAAGCTGGACGACGTGCGCGAGTCACTGTCGGAAATCGGCGTGCAGGGCATCACCGTCACCGAAGTCAAAGGCTTCGGTCGGCAGAAGGGTCACACCGAGCTGTATCGCGGTGCGGAATACGTGGTCGACTTCCTGCCCAAGGTGAAGATCGACGTCGCCATCGACGACAAGGACCTCGATCGAGTGATCGAAGCCATCACCAAGGCTGCCAACACCGGCAAGATCGGTGACGGCAAGATCTTCGTGGTGAATCTGGAGCAGGCAATCCGCATCCGTACCGGCGAAACCGATACCGACGCGATCTAAGCGCCAAAAAAAGCCTCACCAAACCCAACGCCCCAGGAGAAAACAACATGACTCTGCGTAAGATCGCAGGGCTAGGAGCCCTATTGTCCCTCGTAATGCCCGGCCTTGCCCTGGCAGAGGAGGCTGCCCCAGTGCTGAACTCCGGCGACACCGCCTGGATGCTGACCGCAACGGCACTGGTGCTGTTCATGACCATCCCGGGCCTGGCCCTGTTCTACGGCGGCATGGTGCGTTCCAAGAACGTGCTTTCGGTGATGATGCAGTGTTTCGCCATCACCGGCCTGATGAGCATCCTCTGGGTCGTTTACGGCTACAGCATGGCCTTCGATACCACCGGTATGGAAAAGGGCGTGCTCAACTTCAATTCCTTCGTCGGCGGCTTCTCCAAAGCGTTCCTCAGCGGCGTCACGCCAGAGGGGCTGACCTCGGCCACCGCGCTGTTCCCTGAAGCGGTCTTCATCACCTTCCAGATGACTTTCGCCATCATCACCCCGGCGCTGATCGTCGGTGCCTTCGCCGAACGCATGAAGTTCTCCGCGATGCTGGTGTTCATGGGCATCTGGTTCACCCTGGTCTACGCACCGATCGCGCACATGGTCTGGAGCGGTGACGGCGCGCTGATGTGGGATTGGGGCGTGCTCGACTTCGCTGGCGGCACCGTGGTGCACATCAACGCCGGTATCGCTGGCCTGGTCTGCTGCCTGGTGCTGGGCAAGCGCAAAGGCTACCCGACCACGCCGATGGCCCCGCACAACCTGGGCTACACCCTGATGGGCGCGGCCATGCTGTGGATCGGCTGGTTCGGCTTCAACGCCGGCTCCGCTGCAGCCGCCAACGGCACCGCCGGCATGGCCATGCTGGTGACCCAGATCGCCACCGCCGCCGCCGCGCTGGGCTGGATGTTCGCCGAGTGGATCGGCCACGGCAAGCCGAGCGCCCTGGGCATCGCCTCGGGTGTGGTCGCCGGCCTGGTTGCCATCACCCCGGCCGCCGGTACCGTGGGGCCGATGGGCGCCCTGGTGATCGGCCTGGCGTCTGGCGTGATCTGCTACTTCTGCGCCACCACCCTCAAACGCAAGCTCGGTTATGACGACTCCCTGGACGCCTTCGGCGTGCACGGTATCGGCGGCATCATCGGCGCCATCCTCACCGGTGTGTTCGCGGCACCGGCACTGGGCGGCTTCGGCGCGGTCACCGATATCGGTGCGCAGGTCTGGATCCAGGCCAAGGGCGTAATTTTCACCGTGGTCTACACCGCCATCGTCACCTACGTGATTCTCAAGGTGCTGGACGTGGTGATGGGCCTGCGGGTCAACGAAGAAGAAGAGTCGGTCGGCCTCGACCTGGCTCAACACAACGAACGCGGCTACAACCTGTAACTGCGACGCTGGAAAAACTTGCCCGGCTTGCCGGGCATTTTTTTGCCTGTTATTTGCGATTTCCTGCAGAGCAAACGGTTTATCACTCACGTTCGCGACGTAGGCCAAAAACTTACAACTTGTAGGGCGTTTATGGAGCTTTGCTTTTTCCACGGGCGCGCTAGAATGCGCGCCGAGGGGTGATGGACGAGTTGTCCGCACACTTCGTCTGCCTTTGCTAGGCTTGCCAATAGCGTGTGGCCAGCAGGGGCTCGAGGATTTTCAGGTCCTGCCAGGAGCAGGGCCTGCTGGGTGCCGCCTCCCATCAGGAGCGCCGACCCAAGGGCAGTGGCCTAACCCACGGCCAGTTGAATTTTCACTGGTGGCTGCCGGTCTACGGCTGCACTGGTCTATAACTAACCTGCTTTTCGCAAGTCATGAGGTAGAACATGAGCGACGACGATCTGGAAAATGATGACCTCGAAGTAGGCGACGAAGACGAGGCTGATGATGGTCTTGAAGCGGCGGCTGATGATGGCGCCGAAGATGCTGGCGATGACGACAGCAGCCCGGCACCCGCTGCCAAGGGCAAGTCCAAGGCGGCTGTCTCGGTAGACGAGATGCCGAGCATGGAAGCCAAGCAGAAGGAGCGTGATGCCCTGGCCAAGGCGATGGAAGAATTCCTTTCGCGCGGTGGCAAGGTGCAGGAAGTCGAGGCCAATGTGGTCGCCGACCCGCCCAAGAAGCCGGACAACAAGTACGGCAGCCGCCCTATCTGAGTGGCTGAACACAAAAAAGCCCGCCGTCGCTGCGGGCTTTTTTGTGGCTATTGATTTTTGCACTGCCGGTGCTGGCCTCATCGTCGGCAAGCCGGCTCCCACAGGGTGATCACCTGCCTCAGGTTCAGTGCTCTATCTGTGGGAGCCGGCTCGCCGGCGAATGGGCCGCAAAGCGGCCCCTGTCAGCGCCAGCGCGCAATCACTTCGGGCAGCTGCGACAGCCGCTGGATTTCGGCATCCGGTGCCTGCTCGCCCGCCCAGGCCTTGCCCTGCGGGTTGAACCACACCGCACGCAAGCCAGCGCGCTGGGCGCCACCAATGTCATCCCCCGGATGATCGCCCACATGCACCGCGGCACCGGCCTCGACCTCGCCACGCTTCAACGCCTCCATGAACGGTGCCGGGTCTGGTTTGCCGATCCCCAGATCTTCCGCGCAGAGCGCGAACTTGAAGTAATCCGCCAGACCCAGGCGGCGCACGTCGGCATTACCGTTGGTTACCACGCCCAGGGTGTAATGGTGGCGCAGGATTTCCAGTACCGGTTGTACCTCGGGGAACACCTCGACCTGGTGCCGGGCATGCAAAAACACTTCAAACCCCTCGTTGGCCAGCTCCTGGGCGTGTTTTTCGCTGTACCCGACTTCTTCCAGCGCATGGAACAGTACCCGCCTGCGCAGGGCGCTGATGCGGTGCTTCAGGCCTGGTTCGGCCTGCACCAGGCGTTCGCGGATGGCGAACAGGTGCTCCACCGGCACACCACCGAGGATTGGGGCGTTGGCTTCGAGCCAGTCGCGCAGCACAACCTCGGCGCTGGCAATCACTGGCGCGGTATCCCACAGGGTGTCGTCAAGGTCGAAAGTGATCAGCTTGATGCTCATGAGTCTGTGCCTTTGCTGCGTTTGGCCCGAGGGTGGGCGCTGTCGTACACCGTGGCCAGGTGCTGGAAGTCCAGGTGGGTATAGATTTGCGTGGTGCTGATGTCGGCATGGCCGAGCATTTCCTGCACCGCGCGCAGGTCCTGGGACGATTCCAGCACATGGCTGGCGAATGAATGGCGAAGCATGTGCGGGTGCAGGTGCTGGCCCAGCTCGCGCTCGCCGGCCGCCTTGACGCGCAGCTGAATGGCCCGAGGCCCCAGGCGGTTACCTTGGCGGCTGATGAACACGGCGCCGTCGCGCGGGCCGCCGATGCCACGCAGGCGCAGCCATTGTTGCAGCGCCTCGCGGGCCTTGCGGCCAACGGGCAATACGCGCGCCTTGCCGCCCTTGCCGAGCACCTGCACCAGCCCGGCGGCAAGGTCGAGCTGTTCGAGGTCGAGGTTGGTCAGCTCGGACAGGCGCAGGCCAGAGGAGTAGAACAATTCAAGGATGGCCTGGTCGCGGCGGGCGATGAAGTCGTCATCGACGCCGCCATCCAGCAATTGCAGGGCGCGGTCGGTGTCCAGCACTTTGGGCAGCCGGCGCTCGCCTTTGGGCGCGCTCAGGCCGCTGGCCGGGTCGTGCTGGCACAGGCCTTCACGGTTGAGGTAGCGATACAGGCCGCGAACTGCCGACAGCAGCCGTGCCAGGCTACGTGAGGACTGACCCTGATGATGCTGGCGGGCGATCAGCTGGCGCAGCTGCTGGATCTGCAGCGCGCCCCAGCCGGCAATGCCCTGGGTGTTGCAGTATTCAATGACCTTGTCGAGGTCGCGGCGGTAGGCCAGCAAGGTATGTTCGGACACCTGGCGCTCGTTGCGCAGGTGGGCGCAATAAGCCTCCAGCTGGCGCTCCATCAGCGCACCGGACGCAGGGTCTGGGTAACGCGCGGCACCACGCGGCCAAGTACCTCGGCGATGTAGCCGAGGAACAGGGTGCCGACGCTGCTCTTGTAGTGTTGCGGGTCGCGGCTGCCGATCGCCAGCACGCCGTGCAGCCCTTGGTATTCCAAGGCGGCGACGGCGCTGGAGCCCACTTCAAGGCGCTGCTCTTCACCGAACAGGAAGGCCAGCTCTTTTTCGCGCAGGTTGCCACTGACCGTCTTGCCACCGCCAAGCAGGCCGCCGATGGCCTGTTGGGCCTCGGCGTTGCTGACCCAGCGGCCGACTGGGGCGACATTGTCGCCGAACAGGATCAGGCTGACGAACGGTACCTGGAACTCCTGGCGCAGGCTGTCTTCGACGGCCATTACCACTTCTTCCAGGCTGCCCGCATCGAGCAGGTCGAGGATCAGCCGGCGGGTCTTGTCGAACAGCCTGTCGTTGTCCCGGGCCACGTCCATCAGTTGCGACAGGCGATGGCGCATCTCGATGTTGCGGTCGCGCAGCAGCTTGAGCTGGCGCTCCACCAGCGACACGCTGTCGCCACGCTGGTGGGGGATGCGTTGCTCGACCAGCAGCTCGTCGTGCTCGGCAAAGAAGGTGGGGTGGGCGCGCAGGTAGGCGACCACCGCTTCGGCATCGAGCTCATTGGGCTGCTGGGGTACAACTTCGGGCTGATCGGTCATGACGGTTACTCGCTTAGAGACGAACCTGTCCTTCGTAGACGCGTACGGCTGGGCCAGTCATCAACACCGACTTGCCGGGGCCGGCCCATTCGATGTGCAGGCGGCCACCGGGCAGGTCGAGAGACACCGGAGAGTCCATCCAGCCCTGGCTGATGGCCGCCACGGCCGCAGCGCAAGCGCCGGTGCCGCAGGCCTGGGTCTCGCCGGCGCCACGCTCCCAGACCCGCAGGTTGGCGCGATGGCGGTCGATGACCTGGATAAAGCCGGCATTCACCCGCTGCGGGAAGCGCGGGTGGTTTTCGACCTTCGGGCCCAGTTCATGTACGGGTGCAGTATGCACGTCGTCGACGCGCAGTACGGCATGCGGGTTACCCATGGATACGGCGGCGATCGAATGCAGCTCGCCGTCGACTTCCAGCGGGTAGTTCAGCGCCTGCGCATCGGCGACGAAGGGGATATCGGCCGGGACGAAGCGCGGCGGGCCCATGTCGACACACACCTGGCCGTCGTTCTGCACGTCCAGCTCGATGATGCCGCTCTTAGTTTCCACGCGGATGCGCTTCTTCGCGGTCAGGCGTTTGTCCAGCACGAAGCGGGCGAAGCAGCGCGCACCGTTGCCGCACTGCTCGACCTCGGAGCCGTCGGCATTGAAGATCCGGTAGCGGAAGTCCACTTCCGGATTGTTCGGTGCCTCGACGATCAGCAGCTGGTCGAAGCCGATGCCGGTGTGACGGTCACCCCATTGCTTGGCGTGCTTGGGCTGGATGTGTGCGTGCTGGCTGACCAGGTCGAGGACCATGAAGTCGTTGCCCAACCCATGCATCTTGGTAAAGCGCAGAAGCATGGGTTCACTCCGGCAGCAGGCTTTCGCCGGCGAACAGTTCGGCGATGGTCTCGCGACGGCGGACTTCGAAAGCCTGGTCGCCGTCGACCAGGATTTCCGCGCAACGGCCACGGGTGTTGTAGTTCGAGCTCATGACAAAACCATAGGCGCCCGCCGACTGCACGGCCAGCAGATCACCTTCGGCCAGGTTCAGCGTGCGGTCCTTGGCGAGGAAGTCGCCAGTCTCGCAGATCGGCCCGACCAGGTCGTAGGCACGGCCTTCGCCTTCGCGTGGCGTGACCGCACTGACACCCATCCAGGCCTGGTACAGGGCAGGGCGGATCAGGTCGTTCATCGCCGCATCGATGATGGCGAAGTCTTTGTGTTCGGTGTGCTTGAGGTATTCGACGCGGGTCAGCAGGGCACCGGCGTTGGCCACGATGTAGCGGCCCGGCTCGAACACCAGGGCCAGGTCGCGGTCGCCGACGCGCTCACGGATAGCCTTGATGTAATCGGCCACCAGTGGCGGCTCTTCGTCGCGATAGCGCACGCCAACGCCGCCGCCCAGATCCAGGTGGCGCAGGTGGATGCCGCAGTCGGCAAGGCGATCGACCAGGTCAAGCAGGCGGTCGAGGGCGTCGAGGAATGGCTCCACGGTGGTCAGCTGCGAGCCGATGTGGCAGTCGACACCGACCACTTCCAGGTTCGGCAGCTGCGCGGCGCGCACGTAGATGGCTTCGGCGTCGGCGATGGCGATGCCGAACTTGTTCTCTTTGAGGCCGGTGGAGATGTACGGGTGGGTGCCGGCATCGACGTCCGGGTTGACCCGCAGCGAGACCGGGGCAACCTTGCCCATCTCGGCGGCCACCACTTGCAGGCGCTCGAGCTCGTCGGTGGACTCGACGTTGAAGCAGTGCACGCCGACTTCCAGGGCGCGGCGCATGTCTTCGCGGGTCTTGCCGACGCCGGAGAACACCACGCGATCAGCGCGGCCGCCAGCGGCCAGCACACGCTCCAGTTCACCGCCGGAAACGATGTCGAAGCCTGCGCCCATGCGCGCCAGCACGTTCAGCACGCCGAGGTTGGAGTTGGCCTTGACCGCAAAGCACACCAGGTGCTCGACGCCTTGCAGGGCGTCGGTATAGCTGCGGTACTGGGCTTCTATGTGGGCACGCGAGTACACGTAGGTCGGGGTGCCGAAACGTTCGGCGATGGCTGACAGGGCCACACCTTCCGCGAACAGTTCACCTTCGCGGTAATTGAAAGCGTTCATCTGATTTCCTTACTGCTCTGGCGTCTGCTCGGGCTCGAGGGGCTGTTCTTCTTGCGGTTGAACAGGCTGAGCGTGCTGGTGCTGATGCGACTTATGGCTGCCTTTGCCGTCCTTGCCGTCTTCCGGCAGGTACAGGGGGCCCTTCTGACCGCAGGCCGAAACGAGGCAGGCAACCGCGACCAGCGCCGCGAGCGAGGAAATCAGGCGCTTCATGGGTGAAATCCTTTGAAATATGCAGTATTGCGCCCGAGTATACCGAGCGACCGGCGGATTGCCTATGCAAGAGCCGGTCCGCCGGGCGGGCTATTATTGAGTGCTGGCGGCTAACCTTTGCATTCGGCGCCAAGCGCCCGTATCTTGCCCGGCTTGCCTGTCACGCAGCCAATTTCGAGGTTCCTGCAATGAGTTTGAGCGAAGCGCGTTTCCATGATCTGGTCGACGCGACCCAACAGGCCCTGGAAGACCTGTTCGACGAGAGCGGCCTGGACCTGGACATGGAGAATTCCGCCGGTGTCCTCACCATCAAGTTCGAAAACGGCAGCCAGCTGATCTTCAGCCGCCAGGAGCCGCTGCGTCAGCTGTGGCTGGCCGACCGCTCCGGTGGCTTCCACTTCGACTACGACCAGGAGAGTGGCAAGTGGGTGTGCGAGAAGAGCGAAGAGCTGCTTGGCGAAATGCTCGAGCGCATCGTCTGGGAGCGGGCCGGCGAAAAGCTGGACTTCGACGAGATCTGACATGACTGCCCAGGCACGGCCGCCCAAGCCGCTCTACAGCAACGTCAGCCCCGCCGTGCAATCACCTTGCATCAGCGTTTGCCGGCTGGACGAACAACGGGTGTGCACCGGTTGCCACCGTCACGTCGAGCACATTCGTGAGTGGCGCTCGGCCGACGATGAACGGCGCCGGCAGATCTGCCGCGAAGCCGAGGCCCTGCGCGCACGGGCTTGAGTATTTACCCGGCTGTGGTAGTGTCGGGTTACGCGTCGGTGACGCAAAAGCATTCACAAACCCCGCCCTTGGGCGGGGTTTTGCTTTATCTGCCCATAGCAAATCGCCTGTTCAATGGAGTCTGACTGGATCATGAGCACCAAGCCTTCCCTCATCCTCACCCGATTGGACGTACAGCGTCTCGAGCGCCTGATCGACAGCCTCGACGAAAGTACCCCGGGTGTGCTCGCCCTGCAGGACGAGCTGGACCGCGCCGAGCAGGTGGTCGGCCACGAGGAAGTGCCGGCCGGCGTGGTGACCATGAATTCGCGCGTGCACTGCCGTGAAGAAGCCAGTGGCAAGGACTACCACCTGACCCTGGTGTACCCAAAGGACGCTGGTGGCGAAGGCAAGGTCTCGATCCTGGCGCCGATTGGTTGCGCGCTGCTGGGCTTGTCGGTGGGTGAGCAGATCGATTGGCCGGCGCCGGGGGGCAAGACCCTCAAGCTCAAGCTGCTGGCGGTGGAGTACCAGCCGGAAGCGGCGGGGGATTTCGACCTCTGATCCCCCGCACGGCTTTCAGGGCGCGTTCAGCGCCCGGAGCTGGCAGGCATGGATACAGTTGTCGACGATACGGCTGCGCAGCGACCAATCTGTATTGATGATATGGAAACGCTGGATGTAGCTGTGCATGTCCTTTGATGCGAACCATTCATCGACCTTGTCACTGAAGTCGTCCGGCGAAAACCACCCCTTGTTGTATTTGGCGCACTGGATCGAACGCAGGGTGTAATCAGGTTTATAGCGTTGCGCCCTCTCGTCCATGAAGGCTTTCAGCGCTTCGGTGGACGGCGTGTTCTCACCGAACCAGCCCTGTTCCACGCCGCGCCAGTGCTCCCCGCGTGCTGAGCTGTTGTACGCAATCACCACGGTTTTGCCAGGGTGATCATTCCAGAGTTGATCCAGGGTCAGTGCGTGCAACGCCCATGGGATGATGCGCTGGCCCAGGTGTTTCTCCAGCATCCCCAGCATCCAGGCGTGTTCCTGGTCGCTGAAATTGTCGAACTGATGAAAGTCGAGAATGATGATTTCCCGAATATTGGCGGGGTCTTGGTAAAAGCGGTTCAGCTCCAGGACGATGTCGCCAAGTACGGTGCGCCCCGACGTACTCAGGTGGTACAGCTTGTAGCGATACGGCGAGTCGGGCGTGTACTCGCGATTGGCGCGTATGCGCAGATCAAGCACGCGGATGCCGCCGCGAATCTGTTCGATGCACGAAACGTCCTGGGTCACTTCCTGGGGCGGGACTAAGTTGTCTGCCTGCTTGTCCATCCCGGAGTCATGGCTGCCGGGAAGAATCAGCTGATCGATACGCAGGCGGCCTAATTCGGGCAGGGCGCCCATCCAGTTCTGCTTGTACATGACGCACTCCAGTTATCGATTGAGTGCGCAAGGATGTTGCCGCCGTGCCGGGCCGTGCAGAGGGAAAGCGCGCAAGGGGTCAGGGGGCCAGCGAAGCCTGCAACTGCTCCAGCCCATCGTTCAGCGCCTGTTCCAGCTCCCGCTTGTAGCGCAGGTAGAGGATGGTCGAACCCTGCTCGTCGTCAAGCAGCTCGGACAGGTCCAGGTCGGTGATGTAGCAACGGTAATGCCCGGCACTGCGGCGCTGGCTCAGAATCTGCCGGGCCACCACGGTGTACAGCTCATCGCCGTGATCCAGTTCGGAAAATTCCTGCTGGTCGCAATACAGCGTGACATGCACGCCATCGCCGGTGCCGGCCTGGAGAATGGCCTGCACTTCATAATAGGGCTGATCATTGCCGTCATTTGGCGTCGCCCTGGGCTCGATGCTGCGTGCCTTGCCCGTGCCTGAGGGCAGTAGCTGGGCATAGTCGATGTGCAACGACGCCTGTTGCAGGTTATCGAGCGGTACGCGGGCGTCGTGGCGCATCACCACCGAGCGCAGAAAGCGCTGCAGGGGCAGCAGCAGGTGGTTCTCGTCGTGCAATGGCAGGCGTTGCTGCCACAACGCGTTGTACTCATCCAGCACATACAGGTCGGCCCAGCCATCAAGCAAGCGGTAGAACACCTGGATGCAGCCGGGCCGCCCTTGCTCCAGCAGCAGCGGCAGGTCGTGGTCCTGCAGCGCGTTGGCATCCAGGTGCAGCGGGCTATAGGCGCTGCGCTCCTCGCTCAGGTAATCGAGCACGTCATCATGCTTGGCCAGCGTGGCCAGGCTGACCTGGCCGGGCAGTAATTCCAGCGCGTGGGTGTACTGCGCCACCTGTAACAGGTAGCGGTGGTTACGGCCCTGGTCGAGCAATAATTGCACCGTGTCGAATATTTCCTCGACCCGCTGGCTGATGGCTTGGGCGCGGTTGTGGCAGAAGCAGCGCACCCGCACGCGCGGCCGGTGGCTGCGCTGGCCAAGGCTGTTGAGGAAGTCACGCAGGCAGCGCAGCAGCGCATGCTCGCCGTCGTATCGCTGGACCAGCACTTCGTTCCAGCTGTTGAGGGTGACCTGGTCGAGGGTCAGCACCAGGTTCTCGCGCACGCCCGCATAACTCAACGAGTCGGTGCGCTCGGTGGTCATCAGGATGTTCAGGTCGCGGTGGTGGCGCAGTGGGTCGACGCCGACGTTGACCAGCAACAGAATCTCGCTGGCAACGCTTGGTTGCAGCAGGCGCACTTCGCTGACGGTCTCCAGCGGCAAGGGGATGCTTTGCTGCAGGCTGCCGAGCAGGTTGAACAGCTCGAATTCGCTCAGGTCGCTGACGCCGGGGTGCAGCGCCAGGCGCGTGGTACTGTCGATGACGCCGTTGCGGTGGGCCCAGGTCAGCAGTTCGAGCAGCTCGCGGCAGCGCTTGATCGGGTTGAAGTGTTCCCACTCGTGAACGCCCAGGTTGCCGTTATAAAGGCCCCAATGATGGCTACCAGGTTCTTTGCGGTTCGGGGACTGGACCAGGGTCAGGGTGTCCTCTGCGAGGTCCGGGGCAATGCCTGGGTTGATCACCTCGATCTTGCCGGCGCGGCGCTCGAAGGCGGCGTACAGACGCCGCCCCAGTACGTTCAGGTCGCGCTGGTCGGCGCGGCTGCTGGCGTTCTGGTTCTGCGCAAACTGGTTGAGGAAGCGATAACTGTGGTTGAGCTCGGCCACCAGTTCGCGGCGCTCGACGGCGACCTGGCGCACCTTCCACTGGCTGCGGCTGTCGAGCAGGGCCAGCTGGCGTTCGTCCCAGCCCCATTCATCGGCCAGGCGTTGCAGCAACTGGCGCTGCCAGCCGTTGCTGCGTGCGCGGTCCAGGCCGCTGATCTTCTTGTTGACCTTCAGGTACAGGCTGCGCCGTACCAGCTCCAGCCGCGTGGTTTCGCCGCGCTGTTGCAGGTAGTGCTCGATGCGCCGGTAGACCATCACGTAGGGGTCGAGCTCGTCGAGGTCGAGGTGGTTGGCGAACACCGCCTGCTTGTAGTCCAGGCTCAGGCAGCGCACGGCCGGGTGCTCGCTGGCGTAGACCTCGGTCAGCAACAGCTTGAGCAGGGACTTGTACGGCGAGTCGATACCTTTGAACAGCTGCCACAAGCCAGCACCGACGAACTCCCCGGGAGGGATATGTGCCAGGTTGCCGAGGTCGAGGGCGTCGGTGCTGCGGATGAAACGCTTGGACAGCAAGGTCTCGGTATAGCTGTGGTAGTTGCGCTCTTCATACACCGGCACCAGCCACCACAGCGGCGTACGCCCGGCCAGCCAGATGGCGGTGCGGTAAAACTCGTCGAGCAACAAGTAATGCTGGGTGGTGCCGCAATCGTCGGAGCTCAACTGGCTGTCGCGCTCCCCCTGGGCGAAGCTTTGCGGGTTGATCAGGAAGCAGTGCACTTCGGCGCCAAGGCTGGCCGCCCAGCTTTCCAGCAGCTGGCATTTGCGCCGCAGCTCCTCCAGCTGGTCTTCAGCCAGGCCTGGGGCGTGACACACCCACAGGTCCATGTCGCTCTGCTCGGCCTGCGCCAACGAGCCCAGGCTGCCCATCAGGAACAGGCCGTGTATGGGCCGATTCGGGTTGCCGAGGCGCGTCTTGTAGGAGAACGAGCGGGCCAGGCGTTGGCCCTCGGCGACCAACTCGGCGTCGGGTTCGAAGCCTGAGATGCCAGCCGGGGTGCTGCCGGAAACATAGCCGGGCAGCAATGGGTGATTGACGTGGAACAGCAGCGGCAACAGGGTCAGCACCTGTTGTTGACGGGTCGAAAGCCCATCCGCTGCGCGTTGCAGCCTGCCTTTGTTCAGTTGCAGGAAGCGCGCACGCAATTTCGCCAGGACCTTGCGGTCGATGCCTTCGTCCAGGTCAGGGCGGATTTCGTGGGGGTGGTTCATTGCGCACTCAGGGCAGGCCGGGGGAGCTCTGGCGAGTTTAGCCTGAGTAGTGCACTCGGATAAGCGGCAAATGAATTTTTGGCGTCATTTTTCTATCGCGACGCTGGCGCATGCCCTGTAGGAGCGTGTCCACATGCGAACAAGGGCGAAGCCCTTGCCATGCCCGCTCCCACAGGATCGCGCCGTATTCAGGCCGGCTGCGGTGCCTTGAGAATGTTCTGCAGCAGCTGGACACTATCGACGGCATCATGACCCAGGCTGGTCAGGTAGCCGCCATCAGGTTGATCGGTCAGCCCTTTCTCATGCAGACGTTGTGCAGCAGCGACCAGGGCAGGGGCGGCGGTGCTGGTTATCTTGACGCCTTCCTGGCTGCTGTCGTGTTTGAACAGCGCGAGTACTTCCAATTCAGCGATCAGTTCGGGGGTGAAGGACATGGCGACTCCTGACTTCCAGACGAGGATGGCGGCACCGCCAGCGGTGCCTGACCCTGGAGTGTAGTCGGGTTATTCGTCCTCGCCTTGATCTGCCTCAGGTGGCAGCTCGGGCAGCGCGCGCAGGGCGCTTTCGTACCATTCGGTGTTGAACGGGCGGTCTTCGTCGAGCATGTTGTCGATCTCGATGGCCAGGACGTGGGCCATGAGATTCAGGATGTCTTCGCGCTCGTAACCCACCAGGCTCAACTTGTTGAAGGTGGCCTTTGCTGCCGGCGGCTCGCCGCTTTCGATCTGGTTCTCGATGGCTTGGGTCAGCGTCGCCTCGGCGAAGGCTTCGTCGTCATTGTCGATTTCGTCGTGCTCGCTCATGGCGTTACTCCTGTGATGGGACGCACAGTTTGCCACGCCCGCGTCGGCAATGCCCGGTCATCGACCGGGTGCATGACGCTGGTCAGTGGCAGCCGTAGGGGCTATAACAGCCCGGCCATCCCCATACGGCCTGGAGGCTGTTACCCCATGCTCAAGCTTCACGGATTCTCGGTCAGCAACTACTACAACATGGTCAAACTGGCCCTGCTGGAAAAAGGCCTGCCGTTCGAAGAGGTTACCTTTTACGGTGGCCAGGCGCCGCAGGCGCTGGAAGTCAGCCCGCGCGGCAAGGTGCCGGTACTGGAGACCGAACATGGCTTCCTTAGCGAGACCAGCGTGATCCTCGACTACATCGAGCAGACCCGGGGCGGCAAGGCGCTGCTACCCGCTGATCCGTTCGAGCAGGCCAAGGTGCGCGAGCTGCTCAAGGAAATCGAGCTGTATATCGAGCTGCCGGCGCGTACGTGCTATGCCGAGTCGTTCTTTGGTGCCGCGGTTGAGCCTTTGATCAAGGAGCGCGCGCGTACCGACTTGCTGGCGGGGTTCGCCACGCTCAAGCGCAATGGGCGCTTTGCACCTTATGTAGCGGGTGAAGAGCTGACGCTGGCCGACCTGATGTTCTGCTTCTCGGTGGACTTGGCTTACGCGGTGGGCAAGAAGGTGCTGAACATCGACTTCCTGGCGGACTTCCCGGAGGCGAAGGCGTTGCTGGAGAAGATGCGCGAGAACCCGCACATGGCGCGGATCTTGGCGGACAAGGAGGCGGCGATGCCGGCCTTCATGGAGATGATTCGCAGCGGCAAGCGCTGAGACGGGTGTTGGGCCCTTCGCGGGCAAGCCCGCTCCCACAGGAAATGTGCATTGCCTGAGCCTTGCACGGTACTTGTGGGAGCGGGCTTGCCCGCGAACGAGGGCGAAGCCCTCGCCTGAGAGCTTAACGCGAAGCCAACAACGCCTGGCCACGCACAACGGCAGCACGCACCTGTGCAGGCGCAGTACCACCAATGTGGTTACGGGCATTCACCGAGCCTTCCAAGGTCAGCACGGCAAACACGTCCTGCTCGATCTGGTCGCTGAACTGGCGCAGTTCGTCCAGGCTCATCTCGGCCAGGTCCTTGCCGGTGTCGACGCCGTACTTCACGGCGTGGCCGACGATCTCGTGGCAATCACGGAACGGCAGGCCGCGGCGCACCAGGTAGTCGGCGAGGTCCGTGGCGGTGGAGAACCCGCGCAGGGCCGCTTCGCGCATGATCGCGTGCTTGGGCTTGATGGCCGGGATCATGTCGGCGAAAGCACGCAGCGAGTCGCGCAGGGTATCGGCGGCGTCGAACAGCGGCTCCTTATCTTCCTGGTTGTCCTTGTTGTAGGCCAGCGGCTGGCCTTTCATCAGGGTCAGCAGGCCGGTCAGGGCGCCGAACACGCGGCCGGTCTTGCCACGCACCAGCTCTGGCACGTCCGGGTTCTTCTTCTGAGGCATGATCGAGCTGCCGGTGCAGAAGCGGTCAGGCAGGTCGATGAACTGGAACTGGGCGCTGGTCCACAGCACCAGCTCTTCGGAGAAGCGCGACAGGTGCATCATCGCCACGCTGGCAGCCGCGCAGAATTCGATGGCGAAGTCACGGTCCGAAACGCCGTCCAGAGAGTTGCCGGCCACAGCTTCGAAGCCCAGCAGCTTGCAGGTCAGCTCGCGGTCGATCGGGTAGGTGGTGCCAGCCAGCGCGGCGCTGCCCAGGGGCATGCGGTTGGCGCGCTTGCGGCAGTCGACCAGGCGCTCGTAGTCGCGGCTGAGCATTTCGAACCAAGCCAGCAGGTGGTGGCCGAACGTGACCGGCTGAGCAGTCTGCAGGTGGGTGAAGCCCGGCATGATGGTTTCGGCTTCACGCTCGGCCTGTTCCAGCAGGCCCTGCTGCAGGCGGGTGATTTCGGCCAGGATCAGGTCGATCTCGTCGCGCAGCCACAGGCGGATGTCAGTGGCGACCTGGTCGTTGCGGCTGCGGCCGGTGTGCAGTTTTTTGCCGGTGATGCCGATGCGATCGGTCAGGCGTGCTTCGATGTTCATGTGCACGTCTTCAAGGTCGACGCGCCAGTCGAAGTTGCCGGCCTCGATTTCACCCTGGATGGTTTTCAGGCCATCAATGATGGTGTCGCGCTCGGCGTCGCTGAGTACGCCGACCTGCGCCAACATGGTGGCGTGGGCGATCGAACCCATGATGTCGTGGCGGTACAGGCGCTTGTCGAAATCGACCGAGGCGGTGAAGCGGGCGACGAAGGCGTCGACGGGTTCACTGAAGCGGCCGCCCCAGGACTGATTGGTCTTGTCGGTGCTCATGGATTCACTCGTTGAAGGCGTGAACGAAAAAGTGGCGCCGATAATAGCAGGGTTGAGCGTGTCGCCGAAGGACGCCGGTCGACAGAAACAGCCAGAAAACCCAGTGCGGGGCAGGTGCAAACGATATTCAACGATTGAACGGCAGTGTTCCACGGACCGTCTACAGTTGGACAAAGGACTGGCAGTGAATCTGCTGGCTCAGTGAATCTTTGGCCTTCGTATCGGTCTAGAGCGTGACCGCAGTGTCGCTCGACCTGCATCTGTCTACGCTATACCTGTGCGAGACTCACTCAGGAATCCAGAGCAATTATGAATGTCCTGATCGTTGATGACGAACCCCAAGCCCGTGAACGCTTGACGCGGTTATTCGGGGAACTGGAGGGGTACAACGTGCTGGAGCCCAGCGCCACCAACGGCGAGGAGGCCCTGGCCCTGATCGAAAGCCTCAAGCCCGATGTGGTCCTGCTGGACATCGGCATGCCGGGCCTCGATGGCCTGCAAGTTGCCGCTCGCCTGTGCGAGCGCGAAGCGCCGCCGTCGGTGGTGTTTTGCACGGGCGACGATGAATACGGCGCCGAGGCTTTCAAGGACAGTACCCTCAGCCATGTTACCAAGCCGATCCAGCCACACGGCCTGCGCGATGCCCTGCGCAAGGCCGAGAAACCCAACCGCGCCCAGCTGGCGGCGCTGACCCGGCCTGGCAGCGAAGGCGGTGGCCCGCGCAGCCATATCAGCGCGCGCACCCGCAAGGGCATCGAACTGATTCCGCTGCCCCAGGTGATCTATTTCATTGCCGACCACAAATACGTGACATTGCGCCACGAAGCCGGGGAGGTGCTGCTTGATGAGCCGCTCAAGGCCCTGGAGGATGAGTTCGGCGAACGCTTTGTGCGTATCCACCGCAACGCGCTGGTCGCCCGCGAGCGTATCGAACGCCTGCAGCGTACGCCGCTGGGGCATTTCCAGCTGTTCCTCAAAGGCCTGGACGGTGATGCCCTGACCGTCAGCCGGCGGCATGTGGCCGGCGTGCGCAAGATGATGCAGACGCTCTGATACTGCATGGCAAGGGCTTCGCCCATGTTCGCGGCTAAAACCGCTGCCACAGGTACGGCACCGTTCTTCAGGGCAGTGATGAACCTGTGGGAGCGGCTTTAGCCGCGAAGAGCCCCTCCTGCTGACCCACATCTGCTAGCGATACCGACGGAGCTGTTATCATCGGCGGTATTCCTAAGCATCGGGGCGTTCCATGTCCACTCGCGAAATCCGCATTGCCACCCGTAAAAGTGCCTTGGCCCTGTGGCAGGCCGAATACGTCAAAGCCCGCCTGGAGCAGGCGCACCCTGGTCTGCTGGTGACCCTGGTGCCCATGGTCAGCCGCGGTGACAAGCTGCTTGATGCGCCACTGGCGAAAATCGGTGGCAAGGGCTTGTTTGTCAAAGAGCTGGAAACCGCCCTGCTGGACAACGAAGCCGACATCGCCGTGCATTCGATGAAAGACGTGCCTATGGACTTCCCCGAAGGCTTGGGCCTGTTCTGCATCTGCGAACGCGAAGACCCGCGTGATGCGTTTGTTTCCAACCACTTCGAAAGCCTTGAGGCATTGCCTGCCGGCAGCATCGTCGGTACCTCCAGCCTGCGCCGCCAGGCGCAACTGCTGGCACGCCGCCCAGACCTGGAAATCCGCTTCCTGCGCGGCAACGTCAATACGCGTTTGGCCAAGCTCGACGCCGGTGAATACGACGCCATCATCCTCGCGGCTGCGGGCCTGATCCGCCTGGGCTTTGAAGACCGCATCACCGCAAGCATCAGCGTCGACGACAGCCTGCCGGCTGGCGGCCAGGGCGCGGTGGGCATCGAATGCCGCAGCGCAGATGCCGAGATCCATACGCTCCTGACGCCACTGCACCATGCTGATACCGCTGACCGAGTGGTAGCCGAGCGTGCCTTGAACAAACGCCTGAATGGCGGTTGCCAGGTGCCGATCGCCTGCTATGCCGTGCTTGAGGGTGAGCAACTGTGGTTGCGTGGGCTGGTGGGCCAGCCTAGTGGCGGGACCCTGCTGGTGGCCGACGCCCGTGCCCCTCGTACGTCCGCCGAAGCCTTGGGCGTGCAGGTTGCCGAAGACCTGCTGGGCCAAGGTGCCGAGGCCATCCTCAAGGAAGTCTACGGCGAGGCCGGCCACCCGTGAGCCCTTGGCGCCTGTTGCTGACCCGGCCTGAAGAGGACTGCGCGGCACTGGCGCAGGATTTGGCAGCTGCCGGTGTGGCCAGCAGCTGCCTGCCCTTGTTGGCGATCGAGCCTGTGCAACTGGGCGATGGGCAACGCGAGCTGCTTGCCAGGCTTGGTCAGTACCAGGCCATTATCGTGGTCAGCAAACCTGCAGCCAGGTTGCTCCTCGACCAGCTCGCGCAAACCGGCCTGCAGCCGCCGCCAAGCGGTTGGTTGACGGTAGGTAATGCAACGGCGGGGGTGCTGCAGTCCGCCGGTCTGAAGGTGACTTTCCCTACGCAAGGTGACGACAGCGAGGCATTGCTCGCGTTGCCGGTCCTGCGCGAGGCTACCGCGGTTCCTACATCACGCGTCCTGATCGTTCGTGGTATTGGAGGTCGCGAACTGCTGGCCGAGCGTCTTGCAGAGCAAGGTGCTAGTGTCGATTATCTGGAACTGTATCGTCGCTGCCTACCGGTGTACCCGGCAGGGACATTGATGCACCGCATTCAAGCGGAACGCCTCAATGGCCTGGTGGTCAGCAGTGGGCAGGGTTTTGAACACTTGCAGCAGATGGCCGCTGCCGACTGGCCGCACGTGGCACGCCTGCCGCTGTTCGTGCCGAGCCCGAGGGTCGCCGAACTGGCCAGGGCCGCAGGGGCCCAACAGGTTGTGGATTGCCGTGGCGCGAGTGCCGCGGCCTTGCTGGCAGCCGTGCAGCGCAGCGCTGCACCTGCCTCTTAAGGCGCTAAGCATCAGAGCGATGCGCCCCCATGCAAAGGATGGATACGTGAGCGAAACTGTCTTGTCCCACAATGATCAGCCGTCGGCGCAGGAGCCGGCGCAACCCGTCACCCCCCCACCAGCCAAACGTTCCGGCACTGGCCTGGCCTTGCTGGCACTGTTAGTGGGTGCGGCTGGGGTCGCCGTGGGCGGGTGGGGTGTCTGGCAGGTGCGGCATCTGCAAGGCAGTGAATTGAGCCAGGGCGAGCACCTTGAGGCGCTGAACCAGCGCGCTGCCGCCTTGCAACAGCGCGAGCAGCAGATCAGTGCGCAGTTGGCCAGCCTGCCGGCAGCCAGTGAGCTGGAAGACCGTCGCCGCCTGGTGTCGCAATTGCAGGGCGATCAGCAGCGCCTGAGCCAGCGCCTGGAAACCGTGCTCGGCGAGAGCCGCAAGGAATGGCGCCTGGCCGAAGCCGAGCATCTGCTGCGTCTGGCCACCTTGCGCCTTTCGGCCTTGCAGGACATCACCAGCGCCAAGGCCCTGGTAGAAGGTGCCGACGAGATCCTGCGCGAGCAGAGTGACCCTGGCTCCTTTGCTGCCCGCGAGCAGTTGGCGCGCAGCCTGGCGACGCTCAACAGCACCCAGCAACCCGACCGTACCGGCTTGTACCTCAAGCTGGCCGCGCAGCGCGAGCTGGTGCAGCAGCTCAGCGCACAGTCGCCGGAATTCGACAGCAATGCCGATGCGCTCGGTGCTTTGACTGCCGATGGCGATGGCGCCAGTCGCTTGTCGCAGTGGTGGGCAGAGATCTCCAAGTACTTCCAGATCGATTTCAATGCCGACGACAACGTGCGGCCATTGTTGGCCGGGCAGTCGCTCAACCAGCTGCGACTGGCACTGAGCCTGACCATCGAGCAAGCCCAGTGGGCGGCGCTCAACGGCGAGGCCAAGGTTTATACGCAGGCACTGGATGATGCGCGCAGTGTGCTGCTGGCCAACTTCAACGCCGATAACCCCCAGAGCAAGGCCATGCTCGACAGCCTCAATGCGCTGGCCGAGCAGCCGGTCTCGGTGGTTACCCCCGACCTGAGCGAAAGCCTGGCTGCGGTGCAGGCGTACATCCAGCGCCGCCACTTGCCTGCCGAGGGTGAAGGGGGCAAGCCATGAAACGTGTCTACCTGCTGGCCGTGCTGGCCATCGTGATCGCCGCAGCGCTGGGCATCGCGGTGGCCAAGCACAGTGGTTACGTGCTGATCTCCTATGGCAGCTTCCGTTATCAGTCCGGGCTGTGGGCAGCGCTCGCGGCGTTGGTCGCTGTGGTTTTGCTGTTGCTGCTGCTGCGTTACCTGGTCGTTCTCGTGTTGACCTCCAGTGGCGTGGTCAACCCGTGGTCGCGGCGTAACCGCAGCCGCCGCATTCGCATTGCCATCGAACAAGGCCAACTGGACCTTGCCGAAGGCCGTTGGGCCAGTGCCCAGCGTCACTTGCATCGCGCCGCTGAGGCCGAGCGCCAGCCGCTGCTGTATTACCTTGGCGCCGCCCGCGCAGCCAACGAGCAGGGCCGCAAGGAAGACAGCGACAACCTGCTGGAACGTGCACTGGAGCGCCAGCCCCAGGCCGAACTGGCGATTGCCCTGACCCACGCGCAGTTGCAGATGGACCGTGGCGAAAACGATGGAGCCCTGGAAACGCTGTTGGCCATGCAGGAGCGGCATCCACATAACAATCAGGTGCTGCGCCTGCTGCAGCGCCTGTACCTGGAGCGTGGCGATTGGTCAGCCTTGATTCGCCTGTTGCCGGACTTGCGCAAGGGTAAGGTGCTGCCAGCCGAAGAGCTTGCCGCGCTGGAACAGCGAGCGTGGGGCCAGAACCTGGGGCTCGCGGCTACCCGTGGCGAAGATCAACAGAGCGCCCGGCAGGCTCTGGAGCGTGCCTGGCAACAGCTGACTGCGGCCCAGCGCCAGGAACCGCGGCTGGTGCTGGCCTATGCCGAGCAGCTGCGTCAGGTGGGTGCCCAGAATGAAGCTGAGCAGGTGCTGCGCACCGCCCTCAAACGCGAGTACGAAAGTCACCTCGCACGCTTGTATGGCCTGGTGCGTGGCGACGACCCGGCGCGTCAGCTGCAAACGGCCGAAGGCTGGCTCAAGGCCCATCCGCAGGACCCGAGCCTGTTGCTCACCCTTGGCCGCCTGAGCCTGCAGAACCGCCTGTGGGGCAAGGCCCGCGATTACCTGGAAAGCAGCCTGCGCATGGAGCGCAACCCGGAAACCTGCGCTGAACTCGCCCGGCTGCTGGCTGGCCTGGGTGAGACCGAGCGCAGCAACCAGCTGTTCCAGGAAGGCCTTGGGCTGCTGGATGAGCGTTTGTTGGCCCTGCCATTGCCAGAAGGCGTGCGCGCCTGATCGACCCATGAGCCCGCACTGGCTGCGGGCTCATGGGGGGCTGGTAATTTATCCAGCGACACATGTTTCCTCTGCAGTGTCTTTCCTGAGAAATTTCCTACTGCCCTGGTAGATATTTCTTCTGTCTCTCAGTGACTTCTCGCCCCTGTCGCGCCTTGAAACAAAGGCCAACTTTCCTCTACCGTTTCAAACCAATTCAATTGCCCCGGGACCCCCATCGCTCATGTTGCCGGCCCGTCTGCGCACCTTTTTTCTACCTGCCTGCGTTGCCTCTCTGGTGGTGCTGGTCGCATCCTTCTATTTGGAAAGCGCCCTGGGCTTAGTGCCTTGCCCGCTGTGCTTCAGTCAGCGGTTTCTGTTGGGAGTGTATGCCGTGGTCTGCCTGTGCGCGGCGGTTCATACGCCGGGTATCTACGGTATTCGTCAGTACGCGCGTGTGGCGCTCGGCTGTTCGGCTGCAGGGGCACTGCTGGCGGCCAGGCACGTGTGGTTGCAGGGGGCGGGTGGTACAAGCCACGCATGCCAGGCGCCGATCCGGCAAGTGCTGCAGAGCTCCTGGAGCGAGGCTGCCCGCCAACTTCTGCTGGGAGGACCGGATTGCAGCTCATTGACCTGGAGCTTTCTCGACCTGACGCTACCCGAATGGAGTCTCCTGGCCTTCCTGTTGTTGGCAGCGCTGCCCTTGACCTGCCTGCTGGCGTATCGTTTCCGCACGCTTGCCAAAATTTGACCCAGCGCAAGCGCCGGGCGATAGCACGACAGGCGGTGGTGGGGCAGGGTATTAAACACTTGTATGAACTTTGTCTGCTGAGTACCTTGATGGGCAGCACGTGCGGGAATAATCTCCCAGCACGCATACCGAAAACACAACTGCTCGATGCCGTCCTGCTGATGTCACCTTTGTGCCGCACGGTCGTGGTGCGAGGTGCAGCGGCATCTACCCAGAAGGGAAGAGATCGCCATGCTCGATAGTTGTCAGAACGCCCAGGAACGCTGGGGTGGGGTTCATAAGCTGATCGACCGCTGGCTCAAGGAGCGAGAGGAGCTGGTTCAGGCTTTCCGTGCCTTGCGCGATGCCAAGCCGGCGTTTGCGGACAAGGACAAGAACCACGTTTTTTGTGCGGTGCTGGTCGATTATGTGTCGGCCTGGCATTTCGAAGTCAGTGAGCAACTGGTCACAGAGGCAAAGGCGTTCGGTGACCAGAAGGCACTGAAACTGGCCGAAGAGATCAACCCGCGGATCAACGACAGTACCCAGATCGCACTGGCCTTCAATGACCACTGCGAGAAAGGCGAATGCACCGATACCGAACGCTTCGCCGAGAAACTGGGCAAGCTGGGAAGTTTGCTGCACGAGCGCTTCGAACTCGAAGACTGCCTGATCGAGGTGCTGCATAACGCGCACAAGGAAGAGGGCACCGTCGAGGCCTGAAGCCCGCGTCAGTCACCGACTGCCAGCAGCTCGATCTCGAATACCAGTGGTGTGTAGGGCGCGATCAGGTCACCTGCGCCCTCGGCACCGTAGGCTTGTGCCGAGGGGATCACCAGGCGCCACTTGGCGCCCGCTTTCATGTGCGGCAGCGCCACCTGCCACCCTTCGATTACCGAATTCAGGCTGAACCACTGTGGCTGCTGGTTCTGGTCGAACACCGAACCATCCGGCAGCCTGCCTACATAGCGCACCTGCACTTTGCCATTGGCCTTGGGCTGCGCCCCGTTACCACTTTTGAGTTCACTGTAGAGCACGCCTTCAGGCAGCTCATGCACACCAGCCCGTGCCCGTTCGTTGGCCATGAAGCGCGTTTCGACGGCCTGCAGTTTTGCCACTTCGGCTTGCTCGGCGGCGTTGTTCGCCTGTTCGTCATGCTGCTGAAGAATGGCCTGCATGCGCGCATTGTCGAGTTTCAAGGGCTGGTTCTGATAGGACTGGCGCAGGCCTTCGATCAGCGCATCCAGCTGCAGCCCAGGTACCTCCTGACGCAAGCGCTCACCCAGGCTGGCACCCAGGCTGTAGGCCAAGTCGTGATCGTTGGCGGGGGGCGTTTCGGTGGCGGCCAGCGCGAAGGGAGCCACCAGGCACAAGCCAAAAACAAGATAACGAGGCATGGTTAACTCCGAGCTCAGTGAGCGTTGAAGTATGCCAGCCTTGTTGGCATGACTTGCGTAAATATCGGCAACGATTTGTTAAGCAACTACACTTGCACGGAGCTGCAAGATAACAACTTTGCCCAGGCATGCAACGCGGCGCTAATGAGACTGTCAACATGCCCTAGCGGCGGTAGCAGCAGAAGCATAGTATGAGCCGCAATCTCGTCAGCCAGGAGGTAAACCATGTCGGCCAAGAAGAAGCCCGTAAGTACGCCGTTACACCTGCTCCAGCAACTTTCGGGCAGCCTGCTCGAACACTTGGAAGATGCCTGCTCGCAAGCGCTGGCTGATGCTGAAAAACTGCTGTCCAAGTTGGAAAAGCAGCGTGGCAAGGCCCAGGAAAAACTGCACAACGGTCGCCTGAAGTTGCAGGACGCGGCCAAGGCAGGCAAAGCCAAGGCGCAAGGTAAAGCACAGAAAGCGATCGGCGAACTTGAGTCGTTGCTTGACTCGCTGAAAGAGCGCCAGACGCAAACCCGTACTTATATTCAGCAACTCAAACGCGATGCTCAGGAAAGCCTGAAACTGGCCCAGGGAGTTGGCAAAGTGCGTGAGGCCGCTGGCAAGGCACTGGACCAGCGTGCGGTGACTGCCAAATCGGCTAAGCCAGCTGCTGCAAAAGCGCCTGCCAAAACCGCCGCCAAACCTGCAGCCAAGGCACCTGCGAAGACTGCTGCAGCCAAAGCTCCGGCCCGCGCCGCAGCGGCCAAGCCTGCTGCTGCCAAGGCGCCAGCCAAAGCTGCTGCCGCCAAGCCAGCCGCCGCCAAGGCACCTGCGCGCACTGCAGCAGCTAAACCCGCCGCCAAGCCAGCCGCAGCCAAAGCACCGGCCAGAGCTGCCGCCGCCAAGCCAGCTACTGCCAAAGCCCCGGCTAAAACTGCCGCCGCCAAGCCAGCTGCTGCCAAAGCTCCGGCTAAAGCTGCCGCCGCCAAGCCAGCTGCTGCCAAAGCTCCGGCCAAAGCTGCCGCCGCCAAGCCAGCTGCTGCCAAAGCTCCGGCCAAAGCTGCCGCCGCCAAGCCAGCTGCTGCCAAAGCCCCAGCCAAAGCTGCTGCAGCCAAGCCAGCTGCTGCCAAAGCCCCGGCCAAAGCTGCCGCCGCCAAGCCAGCCGCCAAAGCCCCGGCCAAACCCGCCGCCAAGCCAGCAGCCAAAGCTGCGGCCAAGCCGGTTGCCAGCAAACCGGCTGAAACCAAGCCGGCCACGCCAGCTGCCAGCGCAGCCGTGACCAACTCGGCAGGCACAGTTACCCCGGCGGCATCCGCAGCACCAGCAAGCACTCCGGCTCAGGCGCCGTCTTCGGCCTCCTGAAGCCCTGCGGCTGCGACGCGCATCTGATCCAGCGCGTCGTGGCCACGGGCCTGGTCGGGCGCCAGCCAGGCCAGCCAATCGTCCGCGGGCTCGCGCGAGCCTGTGGGCCATGGCAGCGCGCATTCTTCAAGCCGTTGCAGCAACTGTTTTTCCGCCTGCAGTTCCAACCCCTTTACCTGCTCGCGCATCGCCGCCAGGTGTGGGTCGTGTTGCGCCGCCGTGCACCATTGTTGGCGCAGGCTGCGTAGCGGCGTCACCACCTGGTTTTGCCAAGGCTCGGCGACCGCGCGCAATGCCTGTACTCGCTCGGCATTCACGGCCACCCCGCGCCGTTGCAGCCAGGTCGCGCATAACAGCAGGCAGACGTCGCCACCCAACGCCTGCACGCTCAGGCAAGCTGCTTCGATACCCGGCCGCGCATACAGGGCCAGGGCGTGATTCCACAGGTCGGTGTACATGATTCCACTTACGCTCCGGGTCGAGGAAGCTGGTAGACTCCGCGACCATCATGATCAGACTATCCAACCTCACTTTACAGCGTGGTCCGCAGCGCTTGCTAGAAGGCGCCGAGATGACCCTGCACGCCGGTCACAAGGCCGGCCTGATCGGCGCCAACGGCGCCGGAAAATCCAGCCTGTTCGCCTTGCTGCGCGGTGAGCTGTCGCCCGATTCCGGCGACTGCCAGCTGCCCGGCGATTGGCGCATTGCCCACATGCGTCAGGAGGTCGACACGCTCGATCGCCTCGCCGTGGACTATGTGCTCGATGGCGACGCCCGCCTGCGCAAAGTCCAGGCCGAGCTCGCCGTGGCTGAGACGGCCCACGACGGCACCGCCCTGGCGCGCCTGCACAGTGAGCTGGAGAGCGCCGACGGCTATACCGCCGACGCCCGCGCGCGCAAATTGCTGGCTGGCCTAGGGTTCACCAACGAACAGATGGACCGCCGCGTCGGCGACTTCTCCGGTGGCTGGCGGATGCGCCTGAACCTGGCCCAGGCACTGATGTGCCCGTCCGACCTGCTGCTGCTCGACGAGCCGACCAACCACCTGGATCTCGATGCGATCCTGTGGCTGGAAGACTGGCTCAAAAGCTACCCGGGCACACTTTTGCTGATTTCCCACGACCGCGACTTCCTCGATGCCGTGGTCGACCATGTGTTGCACGTCGAGCAGCGCAAGCTCAACCTGTACAAAGGCGGCTACAGCGCCTTCGAGCGCACCCGCGCCGAGCGCCTGGCGCAACAGCAGCAAGCCTACGAGAAGCAGCAGGCCCAGCGCGCGCACATGGAAAAGTACATCGCCCGCTTCAAGGCCCAGGCCACCAAGGCCCGCCAGGCGCAGAGCCGGATCAAGGCCCTGGAGCGCATGGAAGAGCTGTCGGCGGCGCATGTCGATTCGCCGTTCGATTTCGTATTCCGTGAGTCGCATAAAATCTCCAGCCCGCTGCTGAGCCTGTCCGAAGGCTGCCTCGGCTATGGCGACAAGGCCATCCTCGACAAGGTCAAGCTGCAACTGGTGCCGGGTGCACGGATCGGCCTGCTCGGCCCTAATGGCGCCGGCAAGTCGACCCTGATCAAAAATCTCGCAGGCGAACTCGAGCCGTTGTCGGGCCGCCTGGTGCTCGGTGAGAACCTGGCCGTTGGCTACTTCGCCCAGCACCAGCTCGACTCGCTGGACGACAAGGCCAGCCCGCTGTTGCACCTGCAGCGCATCGCGCCGACCGAGCGTGAGCAGACCCTGCGTGACTTCCTGGGTGGGTTCGACTTCCATGGCGACCGCGTCGACGAGCCGGTGGTGAATTTCTCCGGTGGTGAAAAGGCTCGCCTGGCCTTGGCCCTGATCGCCTGGGAGCGGCCGAACCTGCTGCTGCTCGACGAACCGACCAACCACCTCGACCTGGAAATGCGCCTGGCGTTGACCATGGCGTTGCAGGAGTTTGCCGGTGCCGTGGTGGTGGTCTCCCACGACCGTCACCTGCTCAAGAGCACCACCGACGACTTCCTGTTGGTGGCCGATGGCAAGGTCGAGGCCTTTGATGGCGACCTGGACGACTACAGCCGCTGGCTGGTCGAGTACCGCCAGCGCAGTGCGCCGGCGAGCAATGCACCGGTCAACCCGGACAAGACCGACAAGAAAGCCCAGCGCCAGGCTGCAGCGGCCTTGCGCCAGCAACTGGCACCGCACAAGAAGGCTGCCGACAAGCTGGAAGCCGAGCTCAACCAGGTGCATGCGCAACTGGCCGAGATCGAAACCGCGTTGGGCGACAGTGGCTTGTACGAAGCGGCGCGCAAGGATGAACTGCGCGACCTGCTGGCCCGTCAGACCAAGCTCAAGCAGCGCGAAGGCGAGCTTGAAGAAGGTTGGATGGAGGCGCTGGAAACCTTGGAAAGCATGCAGGCAGAGCTTGAGGCGCTGTCCTGATGGAGGAGCTCCGCTCGCTGCTGCCGGGGCAATGGATGGACACCTTCTGGCTGGGGCTGCAGATTTTGCTGATCCTGGTTGCCGCCTTTGTCCTGCAGCGCGTGATTGCCCGTGGCCTCAGCCGCCTCGGCCAGCGTTACCCATTGCCGCCGGAGCTGCTGGTGCCGGTGCGTGGCGGTTTGCGCTGGTTGATCATGGGCAGCGCACTGCTGTTTGTGCTGGAGCGCATGGGGGTTTCCGCCACCGTTCTGTGGACAGCGTTGTCCGGCTTCGTCGCGGTAGCAGCGGTTGCGTTCTTCGCCATGTGGAGCGTGTTGTCCAACTTGCTTTGCGCGGTGCTGATCTTCACCGTCGGGCCGTTTCGCATCGGTGATGTGGTGGAGCTGGTCGACACCCTGGACAAGCCGGGGGTCAAAGGTCGTGTGATAGCCATCAACCTGTTGTTCACCACGCTGATGGAGTTGCCCGAAGCGGGCGGGGCGCTGGTGCAGGTGCCGAACAGCCAGTTCTTCCAGAAATCGGTGAGGCGTTGGCGCGGCGCTGAAGTGCAGTCGTTGAGCAGAGACTTGTCGGGCGAGTCTGACTGACAGCTTGATGCTGTTTCCACCGGCCTCTTCGCGGGGCAAGCCCGCTCCCACAGGTATTCCGCAGGTTTCAAAAGTTGTGTAGGACGTGTGGGAGCGGGCTTGTCCCGCGAAGAGGCCGGAAAAGCCACCCTGTCCCCTCAAAAATCGCTGGTCATTTTTTCGCCAACACCTTAGCTTAACGTTTTGCAACATATGTTCGAGCGAGGTGTGTGATGTCGATGGAAGTGTGGTTGGGCTTCTTTGCCGCGTGTTGGGTGATCAGCCTTTCACCAGGGGCCGGGGCGATTGCCTCGATGTCCAGCGGCCTGCAGTACGGTTTCTGGCGTGGTTACTGGAACGCGCTAGGCCTGCAGATTGGCCTGATCGTGCAGATTGCCATCATCGCCGCCGGTGTCGGCGCCATCCTCGCTGCTTCCGCCACTGCCTTTACCATCATCAAGTGGTTTGGTGTCGCCTACCTGGTCTACCTTGCCTACAAGCAATGGCGTGCGTTGCCGATGGACATGACCGAAGAATCCGGCGTGCGCCCGATCGGCAAACCGCTGAGCCTGGTGTTCCGAGGTTTCCTGGTCAACGTCAGCAACCCCAAGGCGCTGGTGTTCATGCTGGCGGTGCTGCCGCAGTTCATCAACCCACATGCGCCGCTGCTGCCGCAGTATGTCGCGATCACGGTGACCATGGTCAGCGTCGACCTGTTGGTGATGGCGGGGTACACGGGCCTGGCTTCGCGCGTGCTGCGCATGCTGCGTACGCCTAAGCAGCAGAAGCGCCTGAACCGCACCTTTGCCGGCCTGTTCATTGGTGCGGCAACGTTCCTGGCGACCCTGCGCCGCGCGCCTATCTGACAGATTGCAATTGCAGGGGCCTCCACGAGGCCCCTGTCATTTCGGCCTTTCCACCATCCCCTTGAGCAAGTCCAGCGGCATCGGAAACACGATGGTCGAGCTCTTGTCCCCGGCAATCGACCCTAGCGTCTGCATGTAACGCAACTGCATGGCCCCCGGCTCCTTGCTGAGCATCTGCGCGGCCTGCATCAATTTCTCCGACGCCTGCAATTCCCCTTCGGCATGGATCACTTTGGCCCGGCGCTCACGTTCGGCCTCGGCCTGGCGAGCAATGGCGCGGATCATCGATTCGTTGAGGTCGACGTGCTTGATCTCGACGTTGGCGACCTTGATGCCCCAGGCATCGGTCTGCGCGTCCAGCACCTGGCGGATATCCAGGTTCAGCTGTTCACGTTCGGCCAGCAGCTCGTCCAGTTCATGTTTACCCAATACCGCACGCAGGGTGGTCTGGGCCAGCTGGCTGGTGGCGACCAGGAAGTCTTCCACCTGGATAATCGCCTTCTGCGGGTCGAGTACTCGGAAATACAGCACGGCATTGACCTTCACCGAAACGTTGTCACGGGTGATCACATCCTGCGGTGGCACATCCAGCACCACGGTCCGTAAATCGACCCGGACCATTTGCTGAATCACCGGGATCAGCAGTATCAGCCCCGGCCCCTTGACCTGCCAGAAGCGCCCCAGCTGGAAGACCACGCCGCGCTCATACTCGCGCAAGATGCGAAACGCCGATAACAACAACACGCCCAGCAACATGAGCAGGGCGCCGAAACCCAATTGCACGAACATCGTCATTCTCCTTGCGCGGTAGGGGCGGCAGCGCTCACTTCCAGCATCACGCCATGCCGTGCGGTAACCCGTACGTGCTGGCCGAGCTGCAGCGGCGTGGTGCACTGGACCTGCCATTGTTCGCCCTGGGCCTGTACCGAGCCGCAGAACGGATTGTCTGCCACCACCTGGGTGACGCTCACCAGGCTGCCGACCAGCCCGGCATCGCCGCTGACCAGTGCGCGCCGGCGGGCCTTGAGGGCCATGCCCAGCACCCCGCCGATGAGCAACGCCGAAAGCACCGCCAGGCTGGCGATCAGTGCCAGTGGAATGCCAAAGCCGGGGGCGTCGGTGTCCATCAGGATCACCGCGCCCACCACGAACGCCACGATGCCGCCAAAACCGACCACGCCGAAGCTGGGCAGAAACGCCTCGGCGATCATGAAGGCGATACCGAGCAGGATCAGCGCCATGCCGGCAAAGCTCACCGGCAATAGCTGCAAGGCATACAGCGCCAGCAGCAGGCAGATGCCACCGACCACGCCGCCCACGCCCGAGCCTGGGTTCATGAATTCGAACAGCAGGCCGTAGACACCGATCATGATCAGGATCAGCGCCACACTGGGGTTGGTGATCACGGCCAGCAGTCGCGTACGCCAATCCGGCAGGTGTTCGACCACGCTGGCGTCGCGGGTTTGCAGCAGGCGCGGTTGGTCTGCAGCGACAAGTGTCTTGCCGTCGAGCTGGCGCAGCAGGTCAGGCAGGTCGTTGGCCACCTGGTCGATCACCTTCTGCTTGAGCGCCTCGCTGGCCGAGAGGCTGACCGCCTCGCGCACGGCTTTCTCCGCCCAGTCGGCGTTGCGCCCACGCAACTGCGCCAGGCCACGAATGTACGCGGCAGCGTCGTTCACCTGCTTGCGTGCGAGGGTTTCCTCATCACCGCCGGGTTTGGCCTTGTCATCCTTGGGTGAGCCTGGGGGGCCGCCGATCTGCACCGGCGTGGCCGCGCCCAGGTTGGTCCCGGGGGCCATGGCCGCCACGTGGCTGGCGTAAAGAATGTAGGTGCCGGCGCTGGCGGCACGTGCGCCGCTGGGGGCGACGAAGCTGGCAACCGGCACGGGGCTTGCGAGGATTGCCTTGATGATCTGGCGCATGGCGCTGTCCAGGCCGCCTGGTGTGTCCATGCGGATCACCACCAGTTGCGCGCCCTGTTCCCTGGCCTGGTCGAGGCCGCGTAGCACATAGTCGGCGCTGGCAGGCCCGATGGCGTCGTCAATGCTCAGGACCCAGATTGCGCCGGGCGCGGCTTGGCTGCCCGGGGCGAGGCCAAGCATCAGCACCAGCAACCACCAGCGCCAACAGCGAGCGATCACCTGTCGTCACCTTGTTCGCCTCTATAACTCAAGTTTAGTCATGCCTGCCCGCGCACGGCCTAAAATTGGAGATGGGGGCGAAACCGGAGGTGCATCATGCGTATGGCCAAGACCCTGCAGCAGCGCCTGGACCAGGCCAACTGCGATTACGACATCATTCCCCATCCACACTCGTCGACCAGCCTTGAATCGGCGCGCACGGCCGGTGTACCCGCTGAGCGGGTCGCCAAGTCGATCATGCTCGACGACCGTCATGGCAACTACATCATGGCGGTGGTACCGGCCAACCGGCACCTGGACATGAGCAAGGTGCGCATGTCCGGCGCCTGGCAACTGACCCGCGAAAGCGGCCTGCCTAGCCTGTTCGGCGATTGCGAGCGCGGCGCCATCCCGGCGATGGGTGATGCTTACCAGATAAAGATGCTGCTTGATTCGAGTCTTACCCGCCAGGGCGATGTCTACCTGGAGGCGGGTGATCACGATCACCTGATCCACATGAGCATGGAGCAGTACCTGAAACTGGTACCGCAAGCCGAAGTGCGCGAGCTGTGCTGATGTTCTCAAACCATTGCCGGGCTGGCGTCGTGGACGGCCCGCCCGGTACAGAGGAGGAATCATGGAAGCACCGACCCATCACTTTTCCGAGCTGTTCAAGCAGTTGGGCCTGCCCGACGATCCCCAGAGCATCGACCAGTTCATCACCAGCCATTCGCCGCTGAAAAACGAAATCAAGCTGGTGGATGCGCCGTTCTGGAGCGACTCCCAGCGGGCGTTTCTCAAGGAAAGCATCATTGAAGATTCCGATTGGGCAGTGCCTTTCGATCAACTTAACGAAGCGTTACGCCGCCCCCGAAAATAAAGCGCCGAGCGGCACCTGACGACTGATTGGCCGTTGCTATGCTCAGGAAAACAATAAGGGGATAGGCGCTATGAAAGATCCCTACGCACCAGGTTTCTGGTGTTCCGTGACGATCCTGGGCACGCTGACGGCCGGTTACTTCTACGGTATCCGCCATACGCACCAGATGAACCAGGCTGTGCAGTTCCTGTACGCCGCTGCCGCGGTCACCGCGGCAGTCGCGTTGCTGGGGCTGACATGGATTGCCTGGCAACAACTGCACCTGAACAAGCGCGAAGTGATCCAGGGACGAACGTTGCTCACCATCTGGAACACCAAGGTTGCGCTGCGCCGGGTGGAGACAGTGTTCGACCGCTATTTCTGGGGCAGCTACTGGCACTCCGGGCGCACCTTCGAGGAGGTGATGGGCGAGCTCAAGGGCACGCCCCTGGAGCAAAGCCTGGATGCGTTGAAACGCCAGTGCCGGGTACTGGACCGCGAGATCCACGACCACCATCACCACTGGCTGGCCAATGCCCGCGACCTGTCCAGCGTGGCCACGGCCATGGCGCGTGAGCGTTATCAACTTGACCTGTGCGAACCGTCGAGCAGCGGCCATGGCAACACGGCGGTGCTCAATCGGGATCTGGAAGTGCTGGTATACACCTGGTCGGCGCGCCTGCGCAGCTTCGACCATCAGTTGGACGAGCTGGAGCGCGCCTACCACTGAGGGTGATCATTCGCCGCGGATGTACTGCTCCAGCTGTTGGATCAGGCTGGCCTGTTCAGCGATGGTTTCCTTGACCAGGTCGCCGATCGACAGCAGGCCCAGCAGCTCACCATTGCTGACTACCGGCAGGTGTCGCAGGTGGCGGTTGGTCATCAGGTTCATGCAGTACTCAAGGTTCTGCTTGGGCTCTACCGTGACCACCGGCGCGCTCATGATTTCACGCACCGGCGTGGCCGCCGAAGAGCGGCCCTTGAGTACCAGTTTACGCGCGTAGTCACGCTCGCTGACGATCCCCACCACCTGATTGTTCTCCACAACTGGCAGCGCACCGACGTTTTTCTCCGCCAGCATTTTCAGGGCGTCGAGCACCGAGTCATCAGGGCCGATGGTGTACACGGTCTGGTGCTGGGACTTGGTCTTGAGGATTTGTTCGACGTTCTTCATACAGGCCTCTGCGGGTGGAAAAGACGGGCTCTTGGAGTAAATAAAGCATCCGGCACGCCAGCCTGCACGGCAATGCAGGAAACGGCATTGAGTCGATTGAAAAACGTCATGGATGGGTCCAGCGTCGATATTTACGCTATCCAAGGGGCCGCCCTGCGGCCCATCGCCGGCAAGCCGGCTCCCACGAGACTGGCGAAGGCCTCAAGGGCGGCGCGGACCCTGTGGGAGCTGGCTTGCCGGCGATGGGCTGCAGAGCAGCCCAAAGCCACTTTCTGATCTGGCTTACAGCTTGGGCATCTGCCCGATCCGCGCGACCATCTCGCTCACTACCTGCAAGTCCAGCATGAACTGCTCTACGGTCTTGAACTCGTTGTCGTTGTGCCCGGTGTACTTCACGTCTGGCATGGCCAGGCCGAATTGCACGCCGTTGGGCAAGTCGTGCACCGAGGTGGCACCGGCGGAAGTGCCGAACTCATGCTTCATGCCCAGGTTCTCGCTGGCCACATCGAGCAGGGCCTTGACCCATTCGCCTTCGGGGTTGCGGTACATCGGCTCGTCTAGGCTGTAGTCGAAGGCGACCGAGGTGTGGCTCTGACGGGTCCATTTGCCCAGTTTGCCGGCCAACTCGCCCTTGATCGTGGCCAGCGGCTTGCCCCGTGGAATGCGCAGGTTCACCGCCAGCTTCAGGCCTTTTTCATCCACGCCGACAAAGGTCAGCGACGCAGTCAGCGGGCCCATGAACTCATCCTTGAAGCCCACCCCTAGCTTCTTGCCCAGGTAGTCCAGGCCCCAGTTGTCGGCGGCGTAACGGGCAGCGTCGGTAAAGTGGTTGTGCTTGAGCGGTACCTGCTTGCCCAAACCGTTGATGAAGCCGAGCATGCGCGCTACCGGGTTGACCCCGGATTCGGGTTCGGACGAGTGGGCCGAGACGCCGGTTACGGTGAGCAGCACGTTCTTGCCATCGACCTTGGCCGCGATGCTGAAGTCGCCGCCATTGGCCTTCACATACTCCGTGCCGGCTTTCTCAAGCTGCTTGGCCAATTGCGCCGGGTTGTCGCCGACCAGGGTTGCAACCGAGGTGGTCGGGATCTGGTTGGTGGCCAGGCCGCCGGTGAGGTTGGTGATTTCCGCGCCCTTACCGCTGCCCGGGCGTTTGGCGAAGCTGGCCATGACCGTGCCGTAGCCTTTTTCGGCGATCACTACCGGGTAACCGCCATCCAGCGCCAAGTTGTAGGCGGGCGTGGGGTTGCGTTCGAAGTAGTAGGGGATGGCGTCGCCACTGGTTTCTTCTGTGGTGTCGATCAGCAGCTTGAACTGCCGGGCCAGCGGCAGGTTTTCATCTTTTGCCACCTTCAGCGCGTACAGCGCCACGACGATGCCGTTCTTGTCGTCTTCGGTGCCGCGGCCGTACATGCGGTCGCCCACCAGGGTGACCTTGAACGGGTCGAGTTTGGTGCCGTCGGCCAGCTTCCAGTTGTCCGGGTTGACCGGCACGACGTCGGCGTGGGCATGGATGCCGACCACCTCCTGGCCGGCCCCCAACGAAATCTCGTAGACACGGTTGTCGATGTTGCGGAAGGCCAGGCCAAAGCTCTCGGCCAGTGCTTTGATCTTGTCGGCGATCTTCAGGAACTCGGGGTTCTCGTGCTGAGGTACGCCGTCGACGCTGAAGGTGGGGATGGCCACCAGTTCGCGCAGGGTTTCGGTGGCAGCCTTGCCATATTTGATACGGGTGTACAGGCCGAGCAGGCGGTTGATTTCGTTCTGTTGCTCGGCATCGAGCGTCTTGCCAGCCAGGTAGGCGTCGAGGGTTGCGCCGAGGTTGTCGGCTTTGGCCTGTTCGCTGCCTTTGAGCTTGCCGAGGAACTGTTTGAAGTCGCTTGGATCGGTGCCGTCAAAGGCTTTGACGATGGCAGCGGACTGCTGCTGGGTAAGGTTGGCCTGGGCCTGTGAGGTGTGAAACCCCAGGGTGGCCAGCATAAGGGAGGCGGCACATAGCTTTTTCAGATGCATTTCTGATCGCATTCCATGCAGATTATTGAAGGGTGCCCGTTTACGGAAACGGGAAGGCCCTCACGCTAACACCATCAGCAGGTCCTCCGGGAGAGGGGCGACCGTGACGCCATGCACAACTCCAAGCGCCGTCATGTGCAATCCAATGAGCGGGTTTTACGTCAGCCTCTTCCAGAACGGGTCCTGCATCCAGTCTCGAGGGAAGCCCATCGCCTCAAGATTGATATCTGGGAACTCGGAAAACAACGCCTGGAGGCGTATGCCCCAACAGGTATCAGGGCTGACTCTGCTCATCAGGTGGTTGAGGATGCAAAGAACGGTGAAGACTCGGGAATGCTGACCAGGATTCTGCAGATGTTCAGGCCAGGGAAAGTTTGCCTTGCGTGGTAGTTCTGGTCGTATGCCAAGCTCCCGATTCCACAAGCGGGCATGATGTGCACAAATATTGCGGATCGTTGTCAGGGTATGCAGCCAAGATTGCAACAAGGGGCCGGGCAGCCCCAGGCGACGTGCTATGGCCTTACGATCAGTATCTTTGGCCAACCCCTTGAACAGGTGCGAGAGGTCCCCCAGCGTAATTTCCTCCATGGCTGCCCAGGCCGGCATCAACTCAGGTGTGTCGTAGCTCAATGCGTAGTGACGCGCATAGCTTTCCTTCGCACGCAGTTTTTTCAACTGAGCTTTGCGCGAATCTGTTGCATGGGAGCGTTCGATGCGTTGGCATTCACGGTCATGATCCTGACGTGCTTTGGTTTGTTTCCCGCGAATGGTTTCGAGCAGATGCTGATGACGGAAGTCATGTTGGAACAGCGCCCCCTGCAAGTGCCAATGTGACCCGTGCGCGGGCCCCATGTGATTACTGATTGCGGCACGTGTGGCGACTTCTATCCGTTCGATTGCATCGATGGTGAGCAAACGTAAGCGCCGGTCAAATTCATAAAGGTGAGTAAGCGCTCGCAGGCGTGTACCTGGCTTGAAACGATGCTCGTCGTCATCCGGCAATTGAAAGGGGCGCATGTAGGGCGTCAGGCGAAAGAAACTCACTGCTTCGAGAAAACAGTGCGCTTTGCCTTCATCCTGGATAGTCAGGCCGCGCTGTAGCAGCAAGTCCAGTTGTGCGGGGACATCGATGGCAGGTTTGCAGAATGGCTTCATGCTCGACCCGTTCGGGCAAAAAAAACCCGCTCAATTTGTGCATAGCTGCCGAAGCAGCCATAGGCATGGCGGGTGTGTTGCGCGAGAGAATAGGTAGCACGGGGCAGCTTGGCAAGGTTTTTAGCGCCTGTCCCACCCTGGGAAATGTAACAAACCCAATCTGCTCAGAGACGAAAAAGCCCCGGGCATAGGCCCAGGGCTTTTTGATATGGCGCACTCGGCGGGATTCGAACCCACGACCCCTGCCTTCGGAGGGCAGTACTCTATCCAGCTGAGCTACGAGTGCAACGCGCACGCATGATACCCATCTCGATCGGCGACGTCCATCGCCTTGATCTGTGGCTGTTTTTCCCCCGGTGCAGGCACCGCCAAAACATCTATCCATATGCAATAACAGTATTTCACCACCCATTCTTATGCCCGCTATTCTCTGGTCACAACTTGTTATAACAAGTCACTACTCAGCGAAGAGACCCATGGCCGAACTGCTCCCCCTGTCCCCGGTACCGCTCTATACCCAGCTCAAGGAACTGCTGCGCGAGCGCATCCTCGACGGCACCTACGCGCCGCACAGCCGCATGCCCTCGGAAAGCGAGCTGGGCAAGGCGTTCGACGTCAGCCGCATCACCGTGCGCCAGGCGCTGGGCGACCTGCAGAAAGAGGGGCTGATCTTCAAGATCCATGGCAAGGGCACCTTCGTCGCCAAGCCCAAGGCGTTCCAGAACGTCAGCACCCTGCAGGGCTTGGCCGAGTCGATGACGCAGATGGGCTACGAAGTGCTCAACCGCCTGCGCAGCTTCCGTCATGTGCCGGCCAGTGCGGTGGTGGCGGCGCGGCTGCAGGTGGAAGAGGGCAGCCTGGTCACCGAGATCCGCCGGGTGCGCCTGATCAACCGCGAGCCGGTGTCGCTGGAAATCACCTGGCTGCCCAAGGCTGTCGGCGAGAAGCTGGAAAAGGCCGACCTGGTCACCCGCGACATCTTCCTGCTGCTGGAAAACGACTGCGGCATCGCGCTCGGCCACGCCGACCTGGCCATCGATGCGGTGCTGGCCGACAGCGACCTGACCCAGGCGCTGGACGTGGAAGAGGGCTCGCCGATCATGCGCATCGAGCGCCTCACCCACGCCGCCGATGGCACACCGCTGGACTTCGAACACCTCTATTACCGCGGCGATGCGTTCCAGTACCGCCTGCGCATCGACCGCCAGAAGGGGGGCAAGGCATGAGTATCGAGACCCAGGATTACGACATCATCATCATCGGTGGCGGCACCGCCGGCCCGATGGCGGCGATCAAGGCCAAGGAGCAGGACAAAAGCCTGCGCGTGCTGTTGCTGGACAAGGCCAACGTCAAGCGCAGCGGCGCCATCAGCATGGGCATGGACGGCCTGAACAACGCGATCATCCCGGGCCATGCCACGCCCGAGCAGTACACCAAGGAAATCACCGTGGCCAACGACGGCATCGTCAACCAGGCCGCCGTGCATGCTTATGCGACGCACAGTTTTGAAACCATCGAACAGCTCGACCGCTGGGGCGTGAAGTTCGAGAAGGACGAGACCGGCGACTACGCGGTGAAGAAGGTCCATCACATGGGCGCCTATGTGCTGCCCATGCCTGAAGGCCACGATATCAAGAAGGTGCTCTACCGCCAGCTCAAGCGCGCCCGGGTCGAGATCAGCAACCGAATGGTCTGCACACGTGTTCTGCTCGATGACGAGGGCGCCGCCGCTGGCGTGCTCGGTTTTGATTGCCGCAGCGGTGAATTCCGCGTGGTCCGCGCCAAAGCGGTGATTCTGGCCTGTGGGGCTGCCGGGCGCCTGGGCCTACCGTCGTCGGGCTACCTGATGGGCACTTACGAGAACCCTACAAACGCCGGCGATGGTTATGCCATGGCCTACCACGCGGGTGCCGAGCTGGCCAACCTCGAGTGCTTCCAGATCAACCCGCTGATCAAGGATTACAACGGCCCGGCCTGTGCCTATGTGACCGGCCCGCTTGGGGGCTACACCGCCAACAGCAAGGGCGAGCGCTTTATCGAGTGCGACTACTGGAGCGGGCAGATGATGTGGGAGTTCCATCAGGAACTCGAAGGCGGCAATGGCCCGGTGTTCCTCAAGCTCGATCACCTGGCCGAGGAAACCATCCAGAACATCGAAGAAATCCTGCACAGCAACGAGCGCCCCAGCCGTGGCCAGTTCCATGCCGGGCGCGGTACCGACTACCGCCAGCACATGGTGGAGATGCACATCTCCGAAATCGGCTTCTGCTCCGGGCATTCGGCGTCGGGGGTGTGGGTCAACGAGAAGGCCGAGACCAGTGTCAAAGGCCTGTACGCAGCGGGTGACATGGCGGCGGTGCCGCACAACTACATGCTCGGCGCTTTCACCTACGGCTGGTTCGCCGGTGTGAACGCCGCGCACTACGTAGCCGGACGCGAGCTGGCCGAGGTCGATGTTGCCCAGGTCGAGCGTGAGCGTGACCGCGTGTTCGCGCCATTGCACCGCGAGCACGGCCTGCCGCCTGCGCAGGTCGAGTACAAGCTGCGGCGCATGGTCAACGACTACCTGCAGCCGCCGAAGGTGACCAAGAAGATGGAGATCGGCCTGGCGCGCTTTGCCGAGATCGAGCGCGACCTTGAGCAGATGAAGGCCAACAACCCCCATGAACTGATGCGCGCGATGGAAGTGTCGGTGATCCGCGACTGCGCCGAAATGGCCGCCCGCGCTTCGTTGTTCCGCGAAGAAAGCCGCTGGGGCTTGTACCACCACCGGGTCGATTTCCCCGAGCGCAACGATGGTGAGTGGTTCTGCCATTGCCACTTGAAGAAGGGCGAAGACGGCGAGATGACCAGCTTCAAGAAAGCCGTCGAACCCTACCTGATCGCTCTGGATGCCGATGAGCAGACCGCCTACGACCGGCTGAGGGTCAAGGCCGACGCCGCTTGATAAAAACCGAGGGCCAAAGGCCCCAAGGAAACCGTGACATGGCCTACCAGCCGCAAGAAATCTTCTTCCGCAGCAGCGCCCCGGTGACCATCGACGAAGACAAGTGCATCGCCGAAAAAGGCTGCACCGTGTGCGTCGAGGTCTGCCCCATGGACCTGCTGGCCATCAACCCGGCCACGCAGAAGGCCTACATGGCCTTCGACGAATGCTGGTACTGCATGCCCTGCGAGAAGGATTGCCCCACCGGTGCGGTGAAAGTCGACATCCCGTACCTGCTGCGCTGACCCCCAGGCCATCCGGCGAACCACCGGACGCCCTCCTGCACTGCCCCTCGTTTCCCACCACCCAAGCCTGGTGGCGGAGACGATTCCAATACTTAAAACGATTCGAGGGGAACACCCATGCGCCTTGTAACAACCGTGGCCGGCCTCGCGCTGGCGCTCGCTGGCCTGAACGCCAGCGCCGAAACCATCCGGGTCGCCATCGGCACCCAGGACACCACCATCAACTGCGCCACCGGCGGCCTGCTGATTCGCGAATTGGGCCTGCTGGAGAAATACCTGCCGCACGACGGCAAGTACAAGGACGCGCAGTACCAGATCGAGTGGAAAAACTTCACCAGCGGCGCGCCGCTGACCAACGAGATGGTCGCCGGCAAGCTCGACTTTGGTGCCATGGCCGACTTCCCCGGCTCGTTCAACGGCGTTGCCCACCTGGATGCCGGCAAACGCAGCTTGTTCATCAGCGTGCTGTCGGGCAGCGTGCAGGGCAGCGGCAACGGCATCGTCGTGCCGGCGGCCTCTGCCGTGCAGTCGCTGAGCGAGCTCAAGGGCAAGACCATTTCCGTGCCGTTCGCCTCCACTGCCCACGGCATGTTGCTGCGCGCCGTGGCTGCGCAGGGTTGGGACCCGCAAAAAGACGTGCGGATCATCGCCCAGGCCCCTGAGATCGCAGGCTCCGCCCTGCGCAGCAACCGCATCGAAGCGCATGCCGACTTCGTGCCGTTCGCCGAGCTGTTCCCCAACCGTGGTTTCGCTCGCAAGATCTACGATGGCGCCCAGGCCAACGCGCCAACGTTCCACGGTGCCTTGGTCGATGCCGATTACGCGAAAAAGTACCCCGAAGTGGTCACCGCCTACCTGCGCGCCAGCCTTGAGGCTGACCGCCTGATTGCCGCCGAACCCGAGAAGTACAGTGAACTGATCGAGAAGGTCACCGGCATCGAGGCCGAGGTCAATTACCTGTTCCACGGCCCGCTCGGCCTGCAGACCCGCGACCTGACCTGGAAGCCCGAGTACCGCAAAGCCGTCGCCACCTCCATCGACACCCTCAAGCTACTCAAGAAGACTGACCGTGGGCTCGACACCCAGCAGTTCATCGACGATCAATACATCCGTGCAGCCTTCAAGCAGGCCGGTGTGGACTACGACAAGGCGCTGAAAAACTATGACCCGCTGCCGCTCAAGGCTGTTGATGCGCTGACCGGCAAACCGATCACCGACTTCGGCCGCCTGGCACAGATCTGGGTGCGCGGTGAAGACAAGGTGCGCCACTACGCATCCCCAGAGGCTGCCCTCGGTGCCCTGGCCCAGCTGGAGCAGGAGGGCAAGGACATCCGCGCCATCTACGCCCAGGCTGCCGACAGCGGCATCAAACTGTTGGCCAACCAGGCCTGGTTCGTGCGCAACGGCAAGGGCGAGCTGGCAGCCTTCCTGCTCAAGGACCAAGCCGAACAGTACGCCAAGGCCCATGGCGGTGAAGCGCTGGACTTTGTCAGCGCCAACCAGAAGCTGGTCGCCCAGCGCTGACCGGGAGGTACCGTCATGACCCGCGACCTCAAACGTTGGCCCGTGCGCCTGGCATCGTTGCTGGCCTGCCTGCTGTTCTGGCAGGTGGCGGCCAACGCCAAGCTCGACTTCGGGCTGTTCACCTTCACCTATGTGCCCACGCCCAGCGCGGTGCTGGATGCTGCCTGGCAGTTGCTGACCTCCAGTGCCTTGCTGGCGCATCTGGGCAGCAGCTTGTCGCGGGTGTTTGCTGGCTATGGGGTCGCGGCGTTGTTCGGCGTGGCCCTGGGGCTGTTGATCGGCCGCTCGAAATGGGCCGAAGACACGCTGCTGCCACCATTGGAGGTGTTGCGGCCGATCCCGGCGGTGGCCTGGATTCCTTTGGCGATCCTGATGTTCCCCTCGTCGGAGCTGTCGATGGTGTTCATCACCTTCACCGGTGCGCTGTTCCCGATCCTGCTCAACACCGTGCATGGCGTCGAAGCGGTTGACCCGCGCCTGGTGGCCTCGGCGCGCAGCCTGGGGGCCGGGCGCTGGGCGATCTTGCGTGAGGTGGTACTGCCGGGCGCGCTGCCGAGCATCGTCACCGGCCTTGCCATCGGCATGGGCACTTCGTGGTTCTGCCTGGTCACGGCCGAGATGATCTCCGGGCAGTTCGGCATCGGCTATTACACCTGGGAGTCGTACACCTTGCAGAACTACCCGGACATCATCGTCGGCATGCTGCTGATCGGCGTGCTGGGCATGGGCAGCAGTGCCCTGGTCAAGCTCCTTGGCGCACTGGCAACCCCTTGGTACCGCACGCGGAGGGCTGGCTGATGAGCACTTATCAACAAGCCCCGGAACCTGGGCGGATCGAAGGGCGTGGCCTTTCGATCCGCCTGGGGCACGGCGCTGAGGCCTTCGAGGCGGTGCAGCGCCTGGATTTTTCCGTCGCCCCAGGTGAGTTCGTGTGCATTCTCGGGCCATCCGGCTGCGGCAAATCCACCTTGCTCGGCGCGCTGGCCGGTCACCTGATCCCCAGCACGGGCCAACTGACGGTGGACGATCAGACGATCGACGGGCCGTCGCCGCAGCGCGGCATGGTGTTCCAGCACCACACCCTGCTGCCTTGGCGCAGCGTGCTCGACAACGTCGCCTTCGGCCTGAAGATGCAAGGCCTGGGCAAGGCCGAACGGCAACGCCAGGCCCGCGAAATGCTGCAATTGGTTGGCTTGGCCGACTTTGCCGGGCGCTGGCCCAGCCAGCTTTCTGGTGGCATGCAGCAGCGCGCCGAAATCGCCCGGGTGCTGATCAACCGCCCGCGCCTGTTACTTATGGACGAACCCTTCGGCGCCCTCGATGCGCAAACCCGCTCGCGGATGCAGGAGCTGCTGCTGGATATCTGGGCACGCATTCGCACCACCGTGGTGTTCGTCACCCATGACATCGATGAAGCCTTGTTCCTGGCCGACCGCATCCTGGTGATGAGCCCGCGCCCCGGGCGTTTTATCGAGGACCTGCGGCTGGACTTCCCGCGCCCGCGCCGCGCCAGCTTGCTCACCAGCCCGGCCTTCACCCATCTCAAACGTCACTGCCTGGCCTTGCTGCGCCACGAGGAGGGCCGCGAACTGCCGCGCCTGACGCCTCTGGGCCTGCCGGACACTGACCACCCACCGCTACGGATCGCGCTATGACTGAACGAACCACTGATAACCCCGACATCCTTGCCCTGCTGCCACGCCTTGAAGCCGATGATGCGGGCGTGCGACGCATCGCCCTGATCGAACTGGCCGACCTGGAAGACCCGGATGGTTTGCCTTGGCTCACCGATGCACTGCTGGTCGATGCGGCCGACGAGGTGCGCGCCGAGGCTGCGCGGCTGCTCGAAGCCTGGGAAGAGCCCGAGGTGGTGCAGGCCCTGTGCGCCGCGCTGGCCGATGCCGCCGAACCGGTTCGCCTGGCCGCCGCCCAAAGCCTCAGCGAACTCAAGAGCCTCGAAGCCGGCCAGCTGATCCTGCCGTGGGCGAACCATGCCGATGCCTTCGTCCGTGCCAGTGCCCTGCGAGCCTTGCGCGAGCTGCGCCTGGAAGACGCAGCAGCGCCGGCGCTGCTGGCGCTGGCGGATGACGATGCAGCCGTGCGGCGTGAGGCGGTGGGCATTCTCGGCTGGCTCAAGCACCAACCTGCACTGCCAGCATTGGCAAAGCTGGCTGAGGCCGAGCCGGACACTGAAGTGCGCCGCGCAGCCATTGGCGCACTGGGCCTTGCGCGTGACAGCGCGGTGCTGCCGGCGTTGGTGGCAGCGTTGAGCGATACGGCCTGGCAAGTGCGCGAAGAAGCCGCGACCACCTTGGGCAAAGTGGGCCATGATCAGGCGGGCCCGGCACTGGTGGATGCGCTTGGCGATGGCTTCTGGCAGGTACGTTTGCGGGCGGCGCGTTCGCTGGGCCGGCTGCGTTATGCCGCGGCATTGGATGCCCTTGGCGAGCTGCTTGGCCATGGCATCGCCAACCTGCGCAAGGAGGCGGCCCTGGCCTTGGGTGAGCTGGGCCAGGCGCGAGCCTTGCCGGTGCTGCAGGCCGCCGAAGCCGATAGCGACCCCGAGGTGCGCAAGGCCGTGCGCATTGCCTTGGCACAACTGCGCGGGGCGGCGTGATGAACGCCCCGGCGGCGATCCGCAACTTGCGCGGGCCTGGGCAGCTGCTGCTGCAGTGGGACGATGGCGAGCATACGATCAGCCATGCCCGCCTGCGCGGTGCATGCCCTTGCTCGCAGTGCCGCGCGGCGCGGTTATCGGGCGGCATCAGTGTGGTGCGCGATGACGTGCGGGTGGAGCGGGTCGAGCCGCAAGGCTATGGCGTGCAGCTGGTATTCAGCGACGGGCATGAGCGGGGGATCTACCCCTGGGACTATTTGCGCGAGCTTGGTTGACTTTGCTGGCCTTATCGCCGCGGTTCGTCGCCACGGCGATAGGGCCAGAAGCCCTCACAGAGCAATCAGCTCCGGCCGCAACCCTTCCACGCGCCGCGCCGGCGGCGGCAGGTAACCACCATCACCGGTAATCTGGTGCAGCACCTTCTCACGCAACCCATGCAGCGCCACGCCCGTGCGCAACCTCGGGTGCGGCAGATCAATCTCGACCACCGACTTGATCCGCCCCGGCCGCGGCTCCAGTACCACCACCCGGTCAGCCAGGTAAGTGGCTTCCTCGGCATCGTGGGTCACCAGCAAGGTGGTGATGCCCGCGCGTTCGCGAATCGCCAGCAGCTCATCCTGCAGTTGCTGGCGGGTCAACGCATCGAGTGCGCCAAACGGCTCGTCAAGCAGCAGAATGCGCGGGCTTGCCACCAACCCCCGGGCAATCGCCACACGTTGCGCCATGCCCCCGGAGAGCTGGTGCGGGTAAGCCGACTCGAAGCCAACCAGGCCCACCAGCAACACGAATTCATGCACGCGGCGGGCACGTTCGCCCTGGGTCAGTTGCTCGTTCACCAGGCCCAGGGCAATGTTCTGCTCCACGGTCAGCCACGGGAACAGACGGTGCTCCTGGAACACGATGCCACGCTCGCCACCGATGCCGCTGACGGGTTTGCCGTCGACGTGGATGCTGCCGCTGTAGTCGGTGTCCAGCCCCACCAGCAGGCGCAGCAGGGTGGATTTGCCGCAGCCCGAGGCGCCGACGATGGCGATGAATTCGCCCTCGTTGATCGCCAGGTTGAAGTTGCGGATGGCTTCGAAGGGCTGGCCATCGACACTGAAGACCTTGCCGACCCCGTCGAAACTGACCAGCGCGGGCGTGGTATCGGGTTGGTTGGCCGCCAGCAGGTGCGAGGTATTGAAAGCGTTCATGCGGTTCTCCAGCGCGTGGCGCGCGATTCAAGGCGTTGTCCGAGGGTGCCGAGCAGGGCGCCGACCAGGCCGATCAGGAGCATGGCGGCCATGACTTGGTCCATGCGGAACAGCTGCTGCGCACCGATCATCAGGCTGGCAATGCCGCCGTCCGAAGGCATGAAGTATTCCGCACCGATGGTGCCTAGCCAGGCGTAGATCAGTGACAGGCGCAGGCCGGCGAAAATGGCCGGGGCCGCGCCGGGCAGCACCAGCAGACGCAGGCGTTGCCACAGGTTCAGGCGCAGCGTGCGGGCGGCTTCGCCCAGTTGTGGCGAGAGGCTGGCAATGCCGCGCTGGGTGGCGATCAGCAGCGGGAAGAAAGCGGCCAGGCCGACAAATACGTTCTTGGCGCCTTCGCCCAGGCCGAACCAGGCGGTCAGCAGCGGCACCCAGGCGAACAGCGCCACTTGGCGCAACGCCGACAAGCTGGGCCCGAAGACCCGCTCGGCGTTGCGCGACAGCCCCAGCACAAGGCCCGCAAGCAAACCTGCACCGCCGCCCAGCACCAGGCCGGTCAGGGTGCGTTGCAGGCTGAGCAGCATGGCTTCTGGCAGCGAGCCATCGGCCAGGCCCGCGAACAACGTTTGCACCACGCCTAGCGGCGAGGTCAGGATGTTCTGGTCGACCCAGCCAAGGCTGCTGCTGGCCTGCCACAGCGCAAGCAGTGCCGCGGGTAGCAACAGGCTTTGCCAGCCCTTGGGCACGGGCCCGCGCTGTTGTTCGCCGGTGGCCGGTTGCGGCCAGTACAACAGGCGTTTTTCCAGCGACGAGAAACCGCGCTCCATCAACGCGCCGACCAGGCCGATCACCAGGATGCACAGCAGCACCAGGTCGAGCATGAACAGCTGCCGGCCCCACACCATCAGGTAACCGATCCCTTCGCTGGAGGCCAGCAGTTCCACGGCCAGCAGCGAAGTCCAGCCGGTGGCCAGGGCCAGGCGCACGCCGGTGAGGAACGCGGGCAGGGCGGCGGGCAGCAGCAGGCGCAGGAACAGCAGGTGGCGCGGCAAGCGCAATGCCGCGGCGGCCTCGCGCAGCTTGGGTTGGGCATCGCGCACACCGACCAGGGTATGCAGGGTGACCGGCACCACCACGGCTTTCACCAGTACCACCAGCTTGAGCAGCTCGCCGATGCCGAAAAACAGCATGAACAGCGGAATCCAGGCCAAGGTAGGGATCTGCGCCAGTGCCACGAAAGTCGGCAGCACCAGCGTCTGTGCATTGCGCGAGGTGCCGAGCCAGGCCCCCAGCAGCAAGCCGCTGGCAATCCCCACCAGCAACCCCCACCACAGCCGCTGCAGACTTATCCACAAGTGCCCCCAAAGCTCGCCGGAGCCAAACTCCACCGCGCTCTGCCACACCAGTGAAGGCGCTGGCAGGATTTGCTCACTCATCCAGTGCTGACGACTCGCCACCACCCACAGCAGCGCTATCAGTATTGGCAATAACACCGGAAGAATGTGGGAGCGGCCTTGTGCCGCGAATGGGCTGCGCAGCGGCCCCACCAAACGCCACGCTCCCTTGCTCAGAATTCCATTCATCGGCCATCTCTCGAAGCGTTTCAAGGTTATGCACTTATGGAATTAAAAATTCACATATGTGGCTTTCAAGAGATAAGAGCATGCACGCCATGCATACGGAAGCCTTCATCCGTTGCGTATTCCTCATATTTTCCATGCGTTTTCCGCAAGCTGGCCGGCGAGCCGCGCAGCGCTTGGTTTATGTCTTCTGGTTACTAAAAAATGAAGTTTTGATCTTTGTAGGTTCTAACCAGACCTGCCTAGCTTCTGGCCAAAGCGCCGGCCATCGCCGGTGGCAGCCTGCCAAGGAGCCTTGCCATGAACACCCCCCTGCGCCACCTGATTACCGCCCTCGGGCTGGTCAGTTTCTTTGCCCTCAGCGCTCACGCCGAAGAATCGGCCAAGCCCGAGAGCATTCGTATCGCCGTGCCCGACCTGAGCGCGGGCAGCAAGCACAGTGCCGGCGGCGTGGTCGATGTGCTGCGTGACCAGCAACTGCTGGAAAAAGAATTCGCCAAGGACGGTATTCGCATCGACTGGCAGTTCTTCAAGGGTGCCGGGCCTGTGGTCAACGAAGCCCTGGCCAACGGGCAGGCAGACTTCGCCTACCTCGGCGACCTGGCGGCGATCGTGGGCAAGGCCAACGGCCTCGATACCCGCGTGCTGTCCGCCGGTGTGCGTGGGGTGAAAAGCTACCTGGGTGTGGTGCCGGGCTCTGGCATCAAGACCTTGCATGACTTGAAGGGCAAGCGCGTGGCGGTGTTCCGCGGCACCGCCAACCAGCTGTCGTTCGCCAGCGCCCTGGCCAGCCAAGGGCTGTCCGAGCGCGACTTGAAAGTGATCAACCTGGATTTCAACGCAGCCAATGCCGCACTGGCCGCCAAGCAGATCGACGCCACCTGGGGCCTGTCCAGCCTGCTCTCGCTGCGTGAGCGCGGCTTGGTCGAACTGCCGGTCAACTCACGTGACCTGGAAGGTGCCGGCAGCACCCAGGCGGTGTTGCTGGGCACCGGGGCGTTCATCCGCAAATACCCCGAGCTGGTCCAGCGCGTAGTGAATGCCCAGCAGCAGGCCACCCAATGGCTGCGTGACGAACACAACCGCGATGCCTACCTCGACCTGGTGGCGAATAACGCCAACTGGCCGCGCAGCATCCTCAGTGACGACCTGGCCGAGGAAAACCTCGCCCATTACTTCGACCCGCGCCTGGACGCCGGCTTTGTCGCCCAACTGCAGCAAGGCGTCGACCTGGCTGCCAAGGAGCGCCTGATCCGCCGGGACTTCCAGGTCGCCGACTGGATCGAACCGCGCTTTCTTGATGCCGCCTTGAAACAGGAAAAAGCCGTACAAGCCGCCCGCTGAACTACAACCCCGACAATGACCGTAAGGACCACGACCATGAGCAACGCAGCACTGGCCACCGCGCCGCAAGCCCTCGAACTGGATATCCACCGTGTCGCCGGCCGCATCGGCGCGGAAATTCGCGGTGTGAAACTGTCCGCCGACCTGGATGCCGCCACGATCGAGGCGATCCAGGCCGCCCTGGTGCAGCACAAAGTGATCTTCTTCCGTGGCCAGACCCACCTGGATGACCAAAGCCAGGAAGGCTTCGCCAAACTGCTGGGCGAGCCGGTCGCTCACCCCACCGTGCCGGTGGTTGACGGCACCAGCTACCTGCTTCAGCTCGACGGCGCTGAAGGCCAGCGGGCCAACTCCTGGCACACCGATGTGACCTTCGTCGATGCCTACCCCAAGGCTTCCATCCTGCGCAGTGTGGTGGCCCCGGCTTCTGGTGGCGATACCGTGTGGGCCAATACCGCCGCGGCTTACCAGGAGTTGCCCGAGCCGCTGCGCGAACTGGCCGACAAGCTGTGGGCGGTGCACAGCAACGAATATGACTACGCGAGCATCAAGCCGGATGTCGACCCGGCGAAGCTTGAGCGTTACCGCAAGGTGTTCACTTCGACGGTGTACGAGACCGAGCACCCGGTGGTGCGGGTGCACCCGATCAGTGGTGAGCGGGCGTTGCAGCTGGGGCATTTCGTCAAGCGCATCAAAGGCTATTCGCTGGCCGACTCGCAGCACCTGTTCGCGGTGCTGCAAGGGCATGTGACACGGCTGGAAAACACCGTGCGCTGGCGCTGGGAGGCGGGCGACGTGGCAATCTGGGATAACCGGGCGACGCAGCATTATGCGGTGGATGATTACGGCACCCAGCCGCGCATCGTGCGCCGGGTGACGTTGGCGGGTGAGGTGCCGGTTGGCGTGGATGGCCAGCTGAGCCGGACAACCCGCAAGGGGTAAGGGTTGCAGAGAACCCTGTGGGAGCGGGTTTACCCGCGAATGCGATGGTGGCTGCACTGCCGCATTCGCGGGCAAGCCCGCTCCCACAGGTACTGATTTCAGCCGTTAGATTTCGGCATCACAGGCAATCAACTGCCTCACCATCCCCAGCGCCAACGGCGACAAGCCATATCCCACCCGGCTCACCACCCCATAGCGGGTATAGAACGACTCCTCCTGCTCCGGCGCCAGGTCCGCCAATTGCAGCGCCACCAAGCCTGATTGATACGGCCGCAAATTGGCGTTGCAGGCAATGCCGATGGTGTCCGAGTGCATCACCACGTTGAGCAGCGCGTAGCCGTGCTCGCATTCCACCGTCGGCAGAAAGTCCTGCCTGCCGCTGAGGTCGCTGAGGATCTTGCGGATATTCGGCGGGCGGAAGGTGGTTGCCAGCGGGTAGTCGAATACATCCCGTGCATTCACCTGGGCACGTTCAGTCAGCGGATGCCCGACGCGGCAGCAGAAATGCCAGCGCTGCGGTGCCAGCTTGTGCACGCGGTAATCCGGGTCGGACTCGAACTGACGGGTGTCAGCCACGAAGAATTCGATTTCCTCGGCTATCAGCTTGCGGTTCAGCGCCTGCCAGTTGTCCACCTGGAAGCAGGTACGCGCCGCCGGGTACTCGGCCACGAAGCGCGCCACTGCCCGCGGCACCAGGCCGCCAGCGGGGGCAGGGCCGGAACCGAAGCGCACCACACCAGTGGTGGCGCCGTTGAACTGGTGGATCTCGTTGACCAGGTTATGCGCGCCGTGCACCAGCCTCCGCGAATGCTCCAGCACCAGCAGGCCCTGGCGGGTGGGCGCGAGCTCCTTGCTGGCGCGGTCGACCAGACGGCAGCCGATGTTGTGCTCCAGGGTCTGGATGCTGCGGCTGAAGGCCGATTGCGACAGGTTCACCGCGGCCGCCGCAGCGACAAAACTGCGGTGCTCGACAAGGGCGATGAAGTGACGGAGCTGGCGGAGGTCGATATGCATTTTTTACATGGAAACTTTCGGTGGAATGCAATTGATGAACAGGGTGAGCCCCCTTATAAAGGGTGTTACTTATTCCACAAAATATGAATTGCACATATTTATATCACTTAAAAGAATATAAGCCCGATTGACCGCGATTCGGTTCCGCTAACGGAAATGCTCGCCAGGGCCAATGCCTCAAGGAGCATTTGCATGTCCCGACTTTCCCGTTGGCCTGCGCGCGCGTCGCGTTTCACCTTGCAACCCTTGGCCGCCGGCGTGCTGCTGGCAGCATCCAATGGCAGCTTTGCCGAAGAGCCGATCAGCACCACCCCGGCCGTGGAGCAGGACGCCAAGCTCGGCACCGTCACCGTCAATGCCCGCCGCCGTGAAGAAACCGCGCAGAGCGTGCCCACGCCGATCAGCGTGCTGAACAGCGAAACCCTGGAAACCCAGCGCATCTACCGCGTGCAAGACCTGCAACAGCTGGTGCCCAGCACCAACGTGGCCTATGTGCATGCCCGCCAGTCGAGCATCTCGATTCGCGGCCTGGGCAACAACCCGGCCAGCGATGGCCTGGAGGGCAGCGTCGGCATCTACCTCGACAACGTCTACCTCGGCCGCCCGGGCATGGCGGTGTTCGACCTGCTCGATGTCGAGCAGCTGGAAGTACTGCGGGGCCCGCAGGGCACGCTGTTCGGCAAGAACACCACGGCCGGCGTGCTGAACATTACGTCGCGCAAGCCGACCTTCCACCGCGAAGGCAGCATCCAGCAGTCCATCGGTGAAGATGGCTACCTGCAGACCCAGGGCAGTTTCTCCGGGCCGATCAGCGAAACCCTGGCCGGGCGCATCAGCGCTTACCGCACCGAGGATGACGGCTATGTGAAGAACATTCACAACGGCGATGACCTCAACGGCGGCAAGCGCCAGGGTTTTCGTACCCAGTTGCTGTTCCAGCCGAGTGAAACCTTCAACCTGCGCTGGATCGGCGAGTACAACGAGGAGGATTCCAACAACGGCATCCTCAGCCTGTACAGCACCGGCCCGACCATCAATGGCGTCAACCGCTACGAAAGCCTCGCCGCCCAGGCCGGTGCAACCCTGGTGTCGGGCAAGGACCGCAAGGTCAATTTCGACGCCGACCAGCAGGTGACGGTGTTCCAGGGCGGTACTTCGGTAGAAGCCAACTGGACCCTGCCCAACGATTTCACCCTGACGTCGATCACCGCCTACCGCTGGTGGGACTTCACCCCGCGCAACGACGATGGCCTGAACGTGCCGGTGTTCTACAGCGCCGGTGTGTCGGTGCGCGACAAGCAGTATTCCCAGGAAATCCGCCTGGCTTCGCCTACCGGTGGCGCCTTTGACTACGTGCTGGGCGCGTACTACTTCAAGCAGGACCTGGACAACAAATCCTTCACCTATTACGGGCCGCAGGCGGATATCTGGAACGCCACCCCGGCCGGTGCCCTGAACAACGTCAACACCATTGGTGACGGGCACATCGATACCGACAGTTATGCCCTGTTCGCCCAGGGCACCTGGCACGTCACCGACCGCCTCGACTTCACCGCCGGTATCCGCGGCACCTACGAAGAAAAGAGCGCCTGGGTGACCCGTGATGCACCAACGGGCGGTGCGGCGGTAACGGGTGCGGCTGCGGCCGCGCGCCAGGGAAGGGTGGGCGCCTACGATTCAGGCGACCTCAACCAGTACAGCTTCAGCCCCTCCGGCCTGCTCGGCCTGAGCTACCGCTTCAACGAGCAGTTGCTGGGCTATGCGACCCTGACCCACGGCGAAAAATCCGGCGGCATCAACCTCACGGTCGGCGCGGCACCACGGCTGGGCACCGATTCGCTGCTGGTCGGCACCGAGCGGGTCAACAACGCCGAAGTGGGCCTCAAGAGCACCCTGTTCGACGACCGCCTGCAGCTCAACGCCAACCTGTTCTGGGCCGAGGTGCATGGCTACCAGGCCAACGTCTACGACCAGGTCAACCGCGTGCAATACCTGGCCAACGCAGGCCGTGTGCGCTCGCGTGGCCTGGAGTTCGAAGCCACGGCGCTGCCGATTCGCGGCCTGACCGTCAACTTCAACGGTTCGTGGAACGACGTGCGCTACACCGAGTACGAGGACGCACCGTGCCCGCCGGAAGTGAGCCTGGCCAATGCCACCGCCACCTGCGACTTGTCCGGGCACCAGGTGGTCGGCGCGTCCAAGTACATCGCCAACCTCAACGGCCAGTACAAGTGGCAGCTGACCGAGCACGTCGAGCCTTATGTCACCGCCAGCTACGCCTTCCGCTCCAAGGCGGTCGGCACCATCGACGATTCCGATTTCGGCCAGATCCCCAGCTACGCGCTGGTCAACCTGTCCACTGGCGTGCGCCTGGACCAGGGCGACGGCGTACTCGACCTGTCGCTGTGGGTGAAGAACGCCGGCGACAAGACCTATTTCACCAGCCTGTGGAATTCCGCCAACGGCGGTTATGCCGGCGTGCTCGGCACCCCGCGCACCTTTGGCGCCACCGCCCGTTATGACTTCTGAGCACAAGGAGCTTTGCCATGAATGCCAAGACCGAAACCCCCGCACTGCCTGAGGGCGCCTGCCTGACTGCCAAGGTCCCCGAGCGTGATGAAGCGCTACTCGGCGATGTGGTGGTCAACCCGTATCGCCTGGCGCCGCTGACCGCGATCATCCGTGATGGTGGGCGCACCCTGAGCGCCGCCCATGTGCGCGTGCTAGGCCGTGGCGAGCGCGGGGTGGATATTGCCTACGACGTTTCCGACCGTTCGCTGTGGACCTACGGCGGCATTCCGGTGTTCGGGCTGTATCCGGATTACGTCAACCAGGTGGAAGTGACCTACAAGCTCGACGGCGAGCGCATTCGCGAGCGCTATCAGATCTACGCCCCGGCCGTGCGCCTGCCGGTTGTGGCAAAGCAGACCGCCGCGCTGCCGGAGGTGGAGCCGGTCAAGGTCGCGTCGGGCTTCGAAAACCGCCTGTACCTGTTCAACCACTTGCAAGGTGATATCCCCGGTGGCCGTGCTTTCAAGTGGAATGGTCTGGGTGGTGCCGCGGAGTGGGACCAGGTCGGCAACAACTGGATTGCCGACAGCAACGGCGACGTGCGTTGGTACCTGGACATCGAACAGATTCATGACTCCAACCGCCGCGATGGCCTGGGCGGCACCATGGGCTTCCAGCAGACGCGCGACGGTAAGCTGATCTGGGGCCAGGGCCAGACCTACTCCAAGTACGACCTGCTGGGCCGGCGCATCTGGCAGCGCAGCCTGCCGGACAAGTTTGCCGATTTCTCCCATGAAATCCGCGAAACGGCCAACGGGACTTACTTGCTGCGCGTCGGCACCAGCGACTACCGCCGCCCGGACGGCAAGCGTGTGCGCTCGATCCGCGACCACATCATCGAAGTCAACGAAGCCGGCGACGTGCTGGACTTCTGGGACCTGAACCAGATTCTCGACCCGTACCGTGGCGACCTGCTGGAAACCCTCGGAAGGGCCGCCATTCAACTGCCGGACGGGGTGCAGAAGCAGGAAGACCGCCTGGCCAATGAATTGGCCGAAGGCGACCTGCCGTTCGGTGACACCCCAGGCGTTGGCACCGGGCGCAACTGGGCGCACGTGAATGCTATCGACTACGATGCCGATGACGACAGCATTATCGTTTCAGCTCGCCATCAAGGCGTGGTGAAGATTGGTCGTGACAAGGCCGTGAAATGGATTCTGGCCTCGCCGCAAGGCTGGCCGCAGCGGCTGCAGGAGAAAGTACTCAAGCCAGTGGCCGGGGAAGGTTTCGACTGGTCCTGGACCCAGCACACTGCCTGGTTGACCGGCAAAGGCACGCTGACCGTGTTCGACAATGGTTGGGGGCGTGACTTTGCGCCGACCAAACTGACCGGCAACTACAGCCGTGCAGTGGAGTACAAGATCGACGAAACCAAGGGTACGGTCGAGCAAGTATGGGAATACGGCAAGGAACGCGGCGACGAGTGGTACAGCCCGGTGACGTCGGTGGTGGCTTACCGGCCGGAGACCGATACCCAGTTCATCTATTCGGCCTCGGTGAATTTCCTCACCCCCGAGAAACTCACTACCACGGTGCTCAATGAAGTGCGCCGTGGTACCCAGGAGGTACTGGTGGAGCTTAAGGTGCATAGCCGCCAGCCAGGCAGTGTCGGCTACCGGGCCCTGGTGATCGACCTGGCCAAGGCCTTCTAAGCGTGTCCCTCCGGGAGGGCCGTCGGTCCTCCCTTCACATTTCTTTCAGCTCGATCGTTTAACCTGTTCCGGCACTTTCGCGGGCAAGCCCGCTCCCACAGATTCTCCACTGCATTCAGGGGCAATTGGGAGCCTGTGGGAGCGGGCTTGCCCGCGAAGGGAGCAGCTCGATTTCGGATAGGGTGTTCAACCATTCGTTCTTTTTTTTGAACAGCCTATTGTCCTACACCCCAGCAGCCGCTTAGCATTCGTTTGAGATTTCAAACGCTCGATGCCCTGCCTTGGGCGCTTTTCAACAATCAACAATTCGGGAAGCCGACATGCAGCTCAAAGACGCTCAGTTGTTCCGCCAGCAAGCCTTCATCAACGGTGAGTGGCTGGATGCGGACAACGGTCAGACCATCAATGTGACCAACCCGGCCACTGGTGAAGTCATCGGTACCGTGCCGAAGATGGGCACCGCGGAAACCCGCCGCGCCATCGAAGCTGCCGACAAGGCCCTGCCGGCCTGGCGTGCACTGACCGCCAAAGAGCGCTCGAACAAGCTGCGTCGCTGGTTCGAACTGATGATCGAAAACCAGGACGACCTGGCTCGCCTGATGACCACCGAGCAAGGTAAGCCGCTGGCCGAAGCCAAAGGCGAAATCGCCTATGCTGCCTCGTTCATCGAGTGGTTCGCCGAAGAAGCCAAGCGCGTTTACGGCGACACCATCCCGGGCCACCAGCCAGACAAGCGCCTGATCGTCATCAAGCAGCCAATCGGCGTTACTGCGGCCATCACTCCGTGGAACTTCCCGGCCGCGATGATCACCCGTAAAGCCGGCCCGGCCCTGGCCGCTGGCTGCACCATGGTGCTCAAGCCTGCTTCGCAGACCCCTTACTCCGCCCTGGCCCTGGTCGAGCTGGCTACCCGTGCCGGCATCCCGGCTGGCGTGCTGAGCGTGGTTACCGGCAGCGCTGGCGAAGTTGGCGGCGAGCTGACCGGCAACTCCCTGGTACGCAAACTGTCCTTCACCGGCTCGACCGAAATCGGTCGCCAGCTGATGCAGGAATGCGCCAAGGACATCAAGAAGGTTTCCCTGGAGCTGGGTGGCAACGCCCCGTTCATCGTGTTCGACGATGCCGACCTGGACAAGGCGGTTGAAGGCGCGATCATCTCCAAGTACCGCAACAACGGCCAGACCTGCGTTTGCGCCAACCGTATCTACGTGCAGGACGGCGTCTACGACGCGTTCGCCGAGAAGCTCAAAGCCGCTGTGGCCAAGCTGAAGATCGGTAACGGCCTGGAAGACGGCACCACCACTGGCCCGCTGATCGACGGCAAGGCTGTCGCCAAGGTTCAGGAACACATCGAAGACGCCGTCTCCAAAGGCGCCAAGGTACTGTCCGGTGGCAAGCTGATCGAAGGCAACTTCTTCGAGCCGACCATCCTGGTCGACGTGCCGAAGAGCGCTGCCGTCGCCAAGGAAGAGACCTTCGGCCCACTGGCGCCGCTGTTCCGCTTCAAAGACGAAGCCGAAGTCATCGCCATGTCCAACGACACCGAGTTCGGCCTGGCTTCGTACTTCTACGCCCGTGACATGAGCCGTGTGTTCCGCGTTGCCGAGGCCCTGGAATACGGCATGGTCGGCATCAACACCGGCCTGATCTCCAACGAAGTCGCGCCGTTCGGCGGCATCAAGGCTTCGGGCCTGGGCCGTGAAGGTTCCAAGTACGGTATCGAGGACTACCTCGAGATCAAGTACCTGTGCATCAGCGTTTGATGCGCTAAAGGTTTTACCTCTGCCAGCGGGGCGCGAGAGCGACGTCTCGCTGGCCTTTTTTGACATTGCAGCACCTGGTGGCCAGGGCGTTCACGGCAGTCGATCAACGAATACTGTTCGCGAGCACTCCCAGCCACCCCCGAATAAAAGCGCCGCTGATCGGCGCAAATGAGGGCATTATGAGCAAGACCAACGAATCCTTGATGCAACGTCGTATCGCCGCCGTCCCACGTGGCGTTGGCCAGATCCACCCGATCTTCGTTGAAAGCGCGAAGAACTCGACCGTGATCGACGTTGAAGGCCGCGAACTGATCGACTTCGCTGGCGGCATCGCAGTACTGAACACCGGCCACCTGCACCCGAAAGTGGTTGCCGCCGTTCAAGAGCAGCTGACCAAAGTCAGCCACACCTGCTTCCAGGTGCTGGCCTACGAACCCTACGTAGAGCTGTGCGAAAAGATCAACAAACTGGTCCCAGGCGACTTCGACAAGAAGACCCTGCTGGTCACTTCCGGCTCCGAAGCCGTTGAAAACGCCATCAAGATCGCCCGTGCCGCCACTGGCCGTGCCGGCGTGATCGCCTTCACCGGCGGCTACCACGGCCGTACCATGATGACCCTGGGCCTGACCGGCAAGGTCGTGCCGTACTCTGCTGGCATGGGCCTGATGCCAGGCGGCATCTTCCGCGCCCTGTTCCCGAGCGAACTGCACGGTGTGAGCGTTGACGATGCCATCGCTTCGATCGAGCGCATCTTCAAAAACGACGCCGAGCCGCGCGACATCGCCGCCATCATCCTCGAGCCAGTACAAGGCGAAGGCGGCTTCCTGCCAGCGCCGAAAGAGCTGATGAAGCGCCTGCGCGAGCTGTGCGACAAGCACGGTATCCTGCTGATCGCCGACGAAGTACAGACCGGCGCTGGCCGTACCGGTACCTTCTTCGCCATGGAACAGATGGGCGTCGCGCCTGACCTGACCACCTTCGCCAAGTCGATCGCTGGCGGCTTCCCGCTGGCCGGTGTGTGCGGCAAGACCGAATACATGGACGCCATCGCTCCAGGCGGCCTGGGCGGCACCTACGCCGGTTCGCCAATCGCCTGCGCCGCGGCCCTGGCCGTCATCCAGGTGTTCGAAGAAGAGAAACTGCTGGACCGCAGCAAGGCTGTCGGTGAGCGCCTGACCGCTGGCCTGCGCCAGATTCAGGAAAAGCACGCAATCATCGGTGATGTCCGTGGCATGGGCTCGATGATCGCTGTGGAAGTCTTCGAGAAAGGCACTCACACCCCGAACGCCGCTGCCGTTGCCCAAGTGGTAGCGAAGGCGCGCGACAAGGGTCTGATCCTGCTGTCCTGCGGTACCTACGGCAACGTTCTGCGTATCCTGGTTCCGCTGACCGCTGAAGACGCACTGCTGGACAAAGGCCTGGCCATCATCGAAGAGTGCTTCGCTGAACTCGCTTGATGTGACGCGCTTCATAAAAAAACCCGCCTAGGCGGGTTTTTTTTGTGCCCAACAAAGGCCTGTGGCGCTATGGTTGTGGGAGGACTTGCCTTGGAAGCTGCAACGGATTGCGTGTCAGGGATATTCAGGAGTTGGCCATGAACGCTGCAGACCCCGCCCCACCTTGCGTACTGATTGCCGAAGGCGACCCCTGGGTACGCGACATGCTGCGTGAGATGCTGCTCAGCGTGCGCTGCGATGCCCGGCTGCAGGTGTGCGCCGATGGCTCGGAGGCGCTCACGGCATTGGCCAGCAAGCCCGACCTGATCATCGCGGCCCGCGAACTGACGGGGCTTGATGGCCTCGACCTGTTGCGCAAGGTGCGTGCCAAAGGCCCCGGCCTTCCGTTCATCCTCATCAGTACTCACAGTGACAGCGCCAGTGTGCGCGAGGCACTGCCGTTGCGCCCCACGGCTTACCTGAGCAAGCCGTTGAACATGGACAAACTGCGCAAGAGCCTGGAAGAGCTGCTGTTGGCTGTCGGCGAGCAGGTTGCCTGCCCTGTGCCGCCGCTGAAGCCGGGGGCCAGCCTGCCGGCCTACCTCGAACAGCGCCGCGCCACCGCAGACGGTGGCCCACTGTTCGCCGATGTGCAGCTGGCGATCAAGCGCGCCCTCAACCCGCAAGGGTTGAACCTCAAGGTGCTCGAAGAGGAAGTGCGCAACGACCCGCAAGTCACTGCCGTGCTGATTGCGGCGGCCAACAGTGCTTCCCTGCACCGCGACGCCCCGGTGCAGACGTTGCTGCAGGCGCTGAACAAGCTCGGCAGCACGCAGAGCATGAACTTGATGCTCGGCTTGACTCTCAAGCGCAGCGCGCGCCTGAGCGACCCGCTGCTGGCACAGCCTGCGGCGCATTTCTGGAACCTGTCGCTGCACACGGCCGAGCACGGCCGCACCCTGGCACGCATGCTCGAACTGGATGCCGAGCGTTGCTACTGCGCGGGGCTGCTGCACTGCCTGGGTGACCTGGCGGTGCTGCGCAGCCTGCAGGAGTGGCGGCTGGCCGGGGGTGAACTGGACGAAAGCCTGGTGCAATCGTCACTCAAAGAGTTCGGCGCGGCATTCGGCTCGGCACTGCGTACCCGCTGGCGCTTGCCATTGAACCTGCGTGAGCTGATTGCGGCCATCTACCAACTGGGGGGCGGGGTGTACTCGCGGGAGATCCTGGCCATGAACCTGGCGGGGCAACTGGCGCGCTTACCGGCGGATCAGGGGTTGGAGAAGGTCGCCAATAGCAAGACTGCACGCTTGTTGAAGGTGGGCTTGCCGGAGCTGAGCCGGTTGCGCAAGGTGGAGAATACTGAGGTCAAACCGCAGGAGGAGGCGAAGGTAGAAAGGCCTATGGCGATTGAGCCATCCATCTCGATTGGTGACGATTCGCCTGCGGGTTCCGGGCCTGAGGTTGTCGCTCCCTGATATGACAAAACCCTGCCTAGGCTGGGTTTTGCAAGTCCCTCAAGGGGGATAAAACGCTAAGTGCCTCTATGGGCTACGTGGACACAGTAAGGTGGGTAGTACTCACTGTCAACTGCTGAGGAGCGAGCCTGCATTCATGGCCTTGACTACTGCACGCTGTACTGACTCGACCACTTCGCGAGTCAGTATCTGATCAAGATAGCCTTGGCCCGCCTGCCTCGGTTTAAACAGGCGTTCCCTGCTGACCTGAGCCACGAGGTCTGCCTTTGCCCATCGTACTTGTTGCTTGAAGTAGGGTAACTCCTCAATCAGGTCCGCCGGAAATTCAACGTGCCATCCACGGCTCAATTTTCCAGAGTCTCTGGTCGTTGATAGAGGGACGACGATGCATGCGTTGGAGTCAACCTTTCCATTGATAACCACAACGAGGCGGTTCTTGACCATTTCGGGCTTGAGACGCAAGTCATATCGAGAAGACGCGGCGGGCTGCGCAGTGTGCACTCGATAATCACCATAATTGCATTCCAGTATTTGGCCCACCTTCGGCTCAAACTTGATTGCCATTTCTCATCCTGGAGCCTTGATTACAGTTCCATGATGTCATGCAATTTCAAGCATATTCCGCTATTAGAGCGACTCGGGTTGAATCCAGATCGGTCCCACACAGAGTTGCTTGATAGCTGTAGGACCTTGAAGTTTCCTACGTGCAGGATAGTGGTAAGGGTTGTCGTGAAGCGTTTTATCAGACTGGTAAATACTCAGATCGATCGCTACCCAAGGACTATCTGATTCTTCCCCTGCCGCTTGGCCTGGTACATGGCCGCATCGGCCCGTGCGAACAGGCTGTCCAGCGATTCATCCTCATCGGTAAGCCCGGTCACCCCCTGGCTCACCGTCACCCCATACACCGCTTCCCCATGGCTGAAACTCATCCGCTGGATCTCGCGTTGCAGGCGTTCGGCGATCTGCTCGGCGACCTGCGCTGTGCAGCCTGGAAACACCGCCGCGAATTCCTCGCCGCCAATACGCCCGAATAGGTCGCCGCGCCGTAGCACCGCCTTGCCACTGTCGGCGATGCGTTGCAGCACCTGGTCGCCTTCCTGGTGGCCGTAGCTGTCGTTGATCTGCTTGAAATCATCGATGTCCAGCAGCAGGAAGGCCAGCGGGGTGCCGTCCTCGCGCGCGCTGTCGAAGGCCTGTTGGGCGCATTCGAAGAAGTGCCGGCGGTTGCTGCTCTGGGTCAGCACGTCGGTGGTGGCCAGGCGTTGCAGTTCGCCTTCGAGCTGCTTCTTTTCGGTGATGTCTTCGGCGATGCCGACGATGATCACCCGGTCGCCTTCGCGCTGTTGGTTGATGTAGCACTTGTCACTCAGCCAGCGCACCTGGCCGCTGGCATTGATGATGCGGTACTCACGGTCTTCCACTGCGCCTTTGATCAGCACCTGGGCCAGGCTGTGCTCGGCGTATTCCAGGTCGTCGGGGTAGATGCTGTCACGCCATTCGTTGAAGTCGGCCAGCACCAGGCTGGCCGGGCGACCGAAGATGCGCTCGTAGGCAGGGCTGACGTAAAGCACCTGACGGGTTTCCCAGTCGAATGCCCAGAGCACCGCATTGACGCTGTCGAGCAACGAGCTGTAAAGCTGTTCACGCTCGCTCAGGCGTGCGACTTCGCCTTGGGCATGCAACAAGGCCAGCAAGGTTTGTGCGGCTTCGGGAGGGGCGTTGCCGGGCAGGGATGAATAGGTGTTCTTGGCCATGTGCACGGAGCGGTTCTCGACGGGTGAGCGTGCGGCCACAGACCGGCCCGCCACGCGGGCGATGTGCCGGGTTTGAGTGGTTTTTCAGGGGGGAAGTTCCAGCGGGCACTCCCCATTGCGGGGCGTGCCGATCAACGGCAGTCAGGCGCCGGTAGGGCGCAGGGAGTAGGTTTTCAGCTGCGCCGCGAAGTCGTGCAGGGCGTGAATACCGCTGGCCTCGGCCTCGTGCACCCAGTCTTTCATGGCGGCAAGCATGTCGTGACCGTTGGCGCTGGTGCGCGCCCAGATCTGCTGCAGCGCCAGGCGTTTTTCGTAGATGGTCTTCAATGCCTGGCTGTGCGCGAGCATCGACTCGATGCGCACGTGGTGGCGGTCTTCCAGCAGGCTGGTTTCCCGCGACAGCAAGCGTTTGGCTCGGCGGAAGCGGTAGCGCACCGACGCATCGACCTTGGCCAGCTCCTGTTTGACCAACGGGCCGATCACCAGCTTGCGGTACTGGGCCATGATCTGGAAGCGGTTGTTGAGGATGGCCATGGCGGTGTCCATGTCCAGGCTGGCCTTGCCTTCGACGCGGTGGGCGATGGGCGCCACACGTTGCACCTTGGCCAGGCGCAGCAGGCAGAACAGGCGTATCCAGGCCCAGCCCATGTCGAACTCCCAGCGTTTGACCGACAGCTTGGCCGAGTTGGGGTAGGTATGGTGGTTGTTGTGCAGTTCTTCGCCACCGATGACGATGCCCCATGGCACCAGGTTGGTGGCGGCATCGCGGCATTCGAAGTTGCGGTAGCCCACAGCATGGCCCAAGCCGTTGACCACGCCGGCTGCCCAGAACGGAATCCACATCATCTGCACCGCCCAGATGGTGATGCCGATGGTGCCGAACAGCAGCAGGTCGAGTACCGCCATCAGCACGATACCGCCCAGCTTGTAGCGCGAATACAGGTTGCGCTCGATCCAGTCATCGGGGCAGTTCTTGCCGTAGATGCGCAGGGTCTCGGGGTTGCGCGCCTCTTCACGGTACAGCTCGGCACCTTTGCGCAGCACTGTGCTCAAGCCCTTGTGCACCGGGCTGTGCGGGTCGTCCGGGGTTTCGCATTTGGCGTGGTGCTTGCGGTGAATGGCAGTCCATTCGCGGGTGTTCTGCGCCGTGGTCAGCCACAGCCAGAAGCGGAAGAAATGTTTGAGCGCACCGTTGAGCTCCAGCGCACGGTGGGCGGAGTAGCGGTGCAGGTAGATAGTGACGCTGACGATGGTCACGTGAGTCATCAGCAGGGTGACGCCAACCAGTTGCCAGGCCGACAAGTCGAGCAGACCGTTGTACCACATAGGTGTAAAAACCCTCGAAGACACAGGGGAAGGCTCTGATTATCCCTTGGCGGGGAAATAAAACCAGTCACCCTTTCAGATAGGACGTCACGGCATGTTTCTACCTTTATAATGCCCCATCATTTTTCATGGGCTTTTCCCCCCGACATGTCTGTTTCCGTTCGCGACGCCTTGCGCATGGCCGCGCTCTACGTGGTGCTCTCGATCCTCTGGCTGGTGCTGTCAGAGGTGGTGCTGCGTAGTATGTCCGATGATCCCCTGGCATTGACCGTGGGCCGGCAGATCAACGTGGTGCTGTGGGTGCTGGTCAGCGCCGTGGTGATTTTTGTCTCGCGCGCGCGCCTGCTCAACTTCATCGGCATTGGCGCACGCCTGCGCAGCGAAGACCGCGAGCGCCTGCGCATGGCTGCGGCGGTATTCGACAGCACCCTGGAAGGCGTATTGGTGACCGACCGCCAGGGCCTGATCGTGCACGTCAACCGCGCGTTCATGCGCATCACCGGCTACCAGCAGGACGAAGTGCTTGGCCATCGCCCGAGCAAGTTCAAGTCGGGCCGCCACGGTGTGCCGTTCTATCAGCAGATCTACACCACTCTGGCAGAGAAGGGCGAGTGGAGTGGGGAAATCTGGAACCGGCGCAAAAGTGGCGAGATCTATCCGCAATGGCAGACGATTTGCGCCATTCGCGACGACAGCGGCGACCTGACTCACTACGTGGCGGTGTTCAGCGACATCAGCGCGATCAAGCATACCGAGCAGGAACTGGCCTTTCTGGCCCACCACGACCCGCTCACCGGTTTGCCCAACCGGCTGTTGTTCAATGACCGCGTCGAGCAGGCATTGGCTTCGGCGCAGGCCAACAAACGTGGCTGCGCCTTGTTGCTGCTGGACCTGGACCATTTTCAGAGCATCAACGACGGGCTGGGCCACACCATCGGTGACCAGCTGCTCAAGCTGGTGGGCGAGCGCCTGGGTGAAGTGCTGGGCAACGGCGTGACCCTGGCGCGCCTGGGGGGTGACGAGTTCGGCGTGCTGGCGGAGAACTGCCAACAGGTCGGCCAGGCGGGCAAGCTGGCGCAGTCGATCATTGAACGTATGCGTGACCCATTCGAATTCGAGGGGCATCGGCTGTTCATCAGCGTCAGCGTCGGCATCAGCCTGTTCCCCAGCGATGCCTTAGGCGCCGAGCAGCTGCTGCGCAACGCCGACTCCGCCCTGTTCAAGGCCAAGCACAATGGCCGCGCCTGCTATGCGCTGTATACCGAAGAGCTGACAGCGCACGCCCAGCATCGGGTGGAAACCGCCAGCGAATTGCGCCACGCGCTGGCGCAGGATGAGCTGCGGGTGTTCTTCCAGCCGGTGTTCGACCTGTTCACATCGAAGATTGTCGGGGTGGAGGCGCTGGTACGTTGGCAACACCCACTGCGTGGCTTGGTGCCGCCGAGCGAGTTCATCCCCATCGCCGAGCGTACCGGGCTGATTGCCGATATCGACGCCTGGGTGCTGCGCGAGGCGTGCCGGCAGATGGTCCGGTGGCAGGCTGATGGGCGCCAGCTGGAGTTTGTCGCGGTGAACATCTCCAGTCGGCTGTTTGGTCAGCGCGAACTGTACCGGCAGGTGGCCGAGGTACTGCACGAAACCGGCCTGGCCCCGGCGTTGCTGGAGCTGGAGGTTACCGAGAGTGCGGTGATGGAAGACCCGGAGGTTGCCCTTGAGCAACTGCACCGCTTGCGCGAGCTGGGCCTGAGCCTGGCCATCGATGACTTTGGCACAGGTTATTCGTCGCTGCTGCGGCTCAAGCGCCTGCCGGTGCAGAAGTTGAAGATCGACCAGGGCTTCGTTGCCGGGTTGCCGATGGATGACGATGACGTCGCGATCGTGCGGGTGATCATCGCCCTGGCGCACAGCATGGGCATGCAGGTGCATGCCGAGGGTATCGAGCAGGCCGAGCAGGCCAGGTTCCTGCTGGAGCAGCAGTGCCAGTTGGGGCAGGGGTACTGGTTTGGGCGGCCGGTGCCGGCTGAGGATTTGCGCTGGGGCTGAAGGCCTATTCGCGGTAAACCCGCTCCCACAGGCACACCACTCGACTTGAGGACAGTGAAGAACCCTGTGGGAGCGGGTTTACCCGCGAAGCATTCACCGCTTGTTCAAGCCTTTCGCCAACCGATCCCCGCCCACCTGAATCACCGCCACCAACGCCACCAGCATGGCAATCACCGTCAGCATGATCTGGCTATCGAAACGCTGATACCCGTACCGGTAGGCAATATCTCCCAATCCCCCCGCGCCAATCGCGCCAGCCATGGCCGAGGAGTTGATCAGCGTCACCAGGGTAATGGTGAACCCCCCCACGATCCCCGGCAGCGCTTCCGGCAACAGCACATGCCAGACGATGTGCCAGCGCCGGCAGCCCATCGCCTGCGCGGCCTCCACCAGGCCATGGTCGACCTCGCGCAGGCTCACCTCGGCAATCCTTGCGAAGAACGGTGTGGCGGCAATGGTCAGCGGCACCACGGCAGCCCATACGCCATAGGTGGTGCCGACCACCAGGCGGGTGAACGGGATCAGCGCGACCATCAGGATCAGGAACGGGATCGACCGGAACAGGTTGACGAAGGCGCCCAGCACTCGGTTCAGCAGCGGCGCCTCGAAGATGCCGCCCTTGTCGCTGGTGACCAGCAGCACCGCCATCGGCACGCCCACCAGCAGCGCGATCAGCGACGATACGCCGACCATCAGCAGGGTATCGAGCAAGCCTTCGAGCAAACGATCAAACCACATGGCCCAGTACCTCCACGTCTTCGGCCCAGCGGCGGGCGCGTTGCAGCAATTGGTGAGTGTCGTGCGGTGAACCCTGTACCGACAGGATCAGCTGCCCGAGGGCGTGTTCGCCGATGGTTTCCACGCCGCCTTGCAGCAGGCGCACGCGCCCGCCCAGGTCACTGAACAGGTCGGACAGCGCGGGTTCGCCCAGCACGGTCAGCTTCAGTACCACCGCGCTATCTCGGCCTACCGGGCTGGCCCGCAGATTTGCCTGCAAGCTCGCAGGCAGCTTGGCCTGCAAGGGTGCGAGCAAGGTGCGGGTGACGTCATGGCGTGGTGAGCCGAACACTCGCCACACCTCGCCCTGCTCGACGACTTCGCCGCGCTCCAGCACCACCACGCGGTGGCAGATATCGCGGATTACGGCCATTTCGTGGGTGATCAGCACCACCGTCAGGCCCAGGCGCTGATTGATGTCGCGCAGCAGTTCGAGGATCGATGCGGTCGTCTCTGGGTCCAGTGCCGAGGTAGCTTCGTCGCACAACAGGATCTCGGGGTCATGTACCAGCGCCCGGGCAATGCCGACCCGCTGCTTCTGCCCACCCGACAACTGCGCCGGGTAGACGTGGTGCTTTTCCTGAAGGCCGACCAGCTCCAGCAATTGGCGGACCTTGCGCTGGCGTTCGGCCTTGGCCACGCCGGCCACCTTCAACGGCAGTTCGACGTTCTGCCACACCGTCTTCGCCGACATCAGGTTGAAGTGCTGGAAGATCATGCCGATGCGCCGGCGCAGCGCCACCAGGCGGTCTTCGTCGAACGGTGCGATGTCCACCTGATCGATCAGTACCCGGCCCTGGCTGGGCTGCTCCAAGCGATTGATGGTGCGCAGCAGCGACGATTTGCCCGCGCCGCTGCGGCCAATGATGCCGAAGATCTCGCCGCGGCGGATGTTCAGGTCGATGCCTTGCAGTGCCGGCTGCTCCTGGCCCGGGTAGGTCTTGCCGAGGCCGACGAAGCGCACGTGGGCTTCGTTGACCTCCGGGCGCAAGGCCTGCTCCCGAGCCGGTGGCGGCGCGGTTTGAGCGGTGGGCGCCTTGAGGGCGCTGGCCTGGCTCATGTCAGCCTTCCCAACCGGCTTGATAGAGGCTGCCATGCGCCTTGTTCAGTGCTTCGCGCACGGCGGGCGAGTGCTGGTAGATATCGACGAACTTCGCCAGGCGCGGGTCGTCCTTGCTTTGTGGACGGATGACGAACTGGATCACGTACTCCTTGTTTTCCAGGCCGTCGAACAGCAGCGCCGAGGTGGCATCAAAGGTCTTGGCCAGGCGTATATAGGCCGGGTAGCCCTGCACCAGGTCGGCGTCGTCATAGGCTCGCACCAGCTGCACGGCCTCTACCTGGAGGATTTTCAGCTTTTTCGGGTTGGCGACGATATCGTCCTCGGTGGCCTTGTAGCCGACCCCCGGTTTGAGCGTGATCAGCCCAGCCTTGGCCAGCAACTGAAGGCCACGGCCACTGTTGATCGGGTCGTTGGCGATAGCCACGCTGGCGCCATCGGGCAGTTCGGCGAAGCTTTTGTACTTTTTCGAGTAGAGGCCGACGTTGTTGATGATGCCGGGCGCGAAGGGCACCAGGTTGAAGCCGGCGGCGGCCTTTGCGTTTTCCAGGAACGGAATGTGCTGGAAGTAGTTCACGTCGATGTCGCCGCTGTTGAGGCTGACGTTGGGGGCGATCCAGTCACTGAATTCGATCAGTTTCACTTCCAGGCCTTGCTTGTGCGCTTCTTCCACTGCGGCTTCCAGTGGGATGGCGAAGGCTGCGGTGGTGCCGATCTTCAGCGGCTCGGCAGCGGATGCACCGCCGGCCAGGCCGAGGGTGAGGGCGACGGCCGCGACGGGCCGGAACAGTTTCTCAAGCATGGTGTGGCACTCCAGTCGTGGCAGGGGTAGAGGTGTGGCGATAGGCCGACCCAGGGTGGTCGGCAGGCAGGTGCGGGTGGTCGCTCTGGAACAGTTTTTCGCGCAGCGTGCCTTCGGCGTAGGCGGTCTTGTAGCGGCCACGCTGTTGCAGGTGCGGGACCACCAGGTCGATGAAGTCTTCGAAGCTTTCCGGTGTAACGGTGCGGGTCAGGTTGAAACCGTCCAGGCCGGTCTCGTCGACCCAGGCGATCAGCTGTTCGGCGACCTGTTCGGGCGCGCCGACCAAGGTCACGTAGCGCCCGCCAAGGGCGTGCTGCTCCAGCAGGCGGCGGCGGGTCCAGGCGTTTTCCTGCAGTTGGCGGGTGGCCGACTGGATGGCATTGCCCTTGCTGGCGCCGATCGGCTCATCCAGCTCAAAGGCGGCAAAGTCGATGCCGGTGGAGGCGGCGAAGTGCGCTACGCCCGCTTCCGGGCTGGCGTGGCGCAGGTATTCTGCGTACTTGGCCTGGGCCTGCTGCTCGGTGGGCGCGACGATCACCGTGATGCCCATGAACACCTTGACTGCCTGGGGATCGCGGCCGGCATCCCGGGCGGCAGCCCGCACCTTGTCGACCTGTGCGCGGGTCGCAGCTTTGTCCTGGCCGCTGATGAACACGCACTCGGCATGGTTGCCGGCGAAGGCCAGGCCGCGTGGCGAGCTGCCTGCCTGGAACAGCACCGGGGTGCGCTGTGGCGAGGGTTCGCACAGGTGGTAACCCTCGACCTTGTAGAACTCGCCTTGGTGGTGGACCTTGCGCACTTTTTCGGGCTCGGCATACACACGGCGTTCGCGGTCTTCGACTACGGCATCGTCGGCCCAGCTGCCTTCGAGTAGCTTGTACAGCACTTGCAGGTATTCATCGGCCTGGTCGTAGCGGCGGTCGTGCTCCGGCTGCTGCTCCAGGCCCATGGCGCGTGCGGCGCTGTCGAGGTAGCCGGTGACGATGTTCCAGCCGACCCGGCCTTTGCTCAGGTGGTCGAGGGTGGAAAGGCGACGGGCGAACAGGTAGGGCGCTTCGTAGGTCAGGTTGGCGGTTAGGCCGAAGCCCAGGTTGCGGGTGACGGCGGCCATGGCCGAGACCAGCAGCAGCGGGTCGTTGACCGGAAGCTGGATCGACTCTTTCAGCGTCACGTCCAGCGACTTGCCGTAGATGTCGTAGGTGCCGACGATGTCGGCGATGAACAGGCCGTCGAACAACCCTCGTTCCAGCAAACGCGCCAGGTCGGTCCAGTAGCTGATGGACTTGTATTGGGTCGAAGTGTCCCGCGGGTGTGTCCACAAGCCGTGGTTGATGTGCCCGATGCAGTTCATGTTGAAAGCGTTGAGCAGAATCTGCTTGGCCATCAGATGGTCCCCCGGCGCGGTGGGTTTTCGTCGTTGAGGTAGTAATTGCCGATGGCGTGGTACTTCCAGCGCACCGGGTCATGCAGGGTGTGCACGCGGGCGTTGCGCCAGTGGCGGTCGAGGTTGTGTTCGGCCAACGTGGCTTGGCTGCCGGCCAGCTCGAACAGCGTGGTGCCGGCGGCGAGGGCAATTTCGGTGCTGATTGCCCGTGCTTCGGCGACGGCAATGGAGGCGGCGGCGACGGTGTCGGCGTTGCTCTCGGCCTGGGCGTGGTCCAGGTATTCGCCGGCGCGCTCCAGCAAGGCCTCGGCGGCGTGCAGGCGGATGGCCAGGTGGCCGAAACTTTTAAGGGTGAGCGGGTCTTCGCTGGCCTTGTCCAGGCCGGAGTCGACCCACGGCCGGCTGCGCGTGCGCACAAAATGCAGGGCATCTTCATAGGCGGCGCGGGCGATGCCGGTGTCGATGGCGGCATGGAGGATCTGCGCCAGCGGGCCGACCGGGGTAGGGCGCTCGAAGGCCGACTGGAACGGCAGCACATCCGCGCTGCGTACGAACACATTGTCGAATACCACCGAGCCGCTGCCGGTGGTGCGCTGGCCGAAACCGCTCCAGTCGTCGATCACCTGCAGGCCCTGGCTGTCGGCCGGCACGAATGCCAGTTGCTGCACGCCGTCTTCATCGACCACCGAGGTTGGGATGCGCTGGGCGTAGAGGGCACCGGTGGCGTAGAACTTGCGACCGTTGATGCGGTAACCGTCGCCTTCGCGGGTCAGGCGGGTGGTGCGGTCGTGGGCTGTTTTGGTGCCGAGTTCGGCCAGGGCGTTGCCCAAGCGTTGGCCGGCCAGGACTTCGGCGTAGAGGCGTTGCTGCTGCTCGGGGCTGCCGTTTACCCGCAGCACTTCCAACGCGTAGAAGTGGTTTTGCGGGATCTGCCCGAGGGAGGCGTCGGCCTGGGCGATGCGGGCGATGACCTTGGCCAGGGTGACGTTGGAAACGCCTGCGCCGCCGAAGGCCTTGGGCACGCTGATGGCCCAGAGGCCGGAACGGGTGAACAGGTCCAGTTCGGCGTGCGGCAGTTGGCGTTCGCGGTCGCGCAGGGCGCTGTCGCGGCGCAGTTGCTGGGCGACTTCTTCGGCGATGGCCAGGGCTTGGGTATCGCTGGTGATGTTGGATGTTGTCATGGTGCTCTCCGGGCGATTGGGGCCGCTGTGCGGCCCTTCGCGGGTAAACCCGCTCCCACAGGAACCGCGCAATCCCTAAGATCGGCTACGAACCTGTGGGAGCGGGCTTGCCCGCGAAGGGCTGCAAAGCAGCCCCAAAGGCCAAAAATCAGATCCAGGAATGCCGCGCAGGCAGGGTGCCGTTCAGGTGGTAAGCGCCGACCGCGTGGTACTTCCAGCGCACCGGGTCGTGCAGCGTGTGCACCCGGGCGTTACGCCAGTGGCGGTCGAGGTTGTACTCGGCAAGGGTGGCGCGGCTGCCAGCCAGTTCGAACAGCTTCTCGCTGGCCTGCAGCGAGATTTCGGTGGTCAGCACCTTGGCCTCGGCCACTGCAATTGAAGCGCGCGCTGCGGCGGCCTCATCTATCGGTGCAGCATTGACCTCATCGAGCACCCGCGCAGCCTTGCGCAGCAGCGCTTCGGCGGCATGCAGTTCGAGTTTCAGTCGGCCAATGTCGGCGATCACATACGGGTCGTCGCTGGCACGCTCGACGTTGGCCTCGATCCACGGGCGCGATTTTTCGCGCACGAAGCGGATGGCATCTTCAATCGCGGCTTCGGCGATACCGGCGTCGATGGCAGCCTGGATCAGCTGCGAGCCGGCGCCCTGGATATTCGGCGTGTCGCGCTGGCGCCAGTTGTCGATCACCAGGTCCGCATCGACCGGCACCTGGTCGAGCAGCACAGTGCCGCTGGCGGTGGTGCGCTGGCCGAAGCCGGACCAGTCATCGACGATGCGCAGCCCCGGCGAGCCGCGGCGCACGAACGCCAGGCGCTGGCGGCCTTGGTCATCCAGTGCCTTGACCGCGACCCAATGGGCGAACAGTGCACCGGTGGAATAGAACTTTTCGCCGCTTATGCGATAGCTGTCGCCATCACGGGTGATCCTGGCCTTGAGCGTCAGGGTGTCCTTGGTGCCGCGCTCGGGCCCGGCGTTGCCGATCCGCCAGCCGTCGAGCACGCTGCGGAAGATCAACGCCTGTTGCGCCTCGGTGGCGGTCAGGCGCAGCAGCTGCAGCATGCCGAACTGGTTCTGCGGGATTTGCCCAAGGGCCGGGTCGGCGGCGCTGATCAGGCGGAACACTTCGGCGATGGTTTCGAACGAGACGTCGGGGCCGCCATGGGCCTTGGGTACGCTGATGCTGCCCAGGCCGCTGCGGGTGAACTGTTCGATTTCTGCCCAGGGCAGCTTACGTTGCTGGTCGCGGCGGGCGGCCTGTTCGCGGGCGCTGTTGGCAAGTTCGCGGGCCGCTTGCAGGGCTTCGGCGTCGTTGCGCAGTACCTTGGCCGGCAGCAGCAGGGGTGAGCTGTCGAGGTCGCTATGGAATGGGATATTTGGCTGGGTGGTCATCAGAACCGAACCTCACAAAGTGGATGCGTCGCTTCAGCTGATGGCGACAAACATTTGCTGGTCCGGTGGTCCGGTTTATATACCCTAATGGCTTATTAAAAGATTATGAACTAACCTTTTGGAATATAGATAGAAGTGGGGATTTGCTTTGGATGTGCTGGCCTTATCGCGGGCAAGCCCGCTCCCACAGGGTTCCTGTAGGAGCGGGCTTGCCCGCGATAAGGCCAGTGAATCCAGTAGAGAATTATTCGGACGCCGCAGTCCCGAGAAACTTGCGCAAGAACTGCCGGGTTCGCTCTTCCTTTGGGCTGGCAAACAACGCCTTGGCCTCGCCCTGTTCGACGATCACACCCTTGTCGAAGAAGATCACCCGGTTCGCCACATCACGCGCAAAGCTCATCTCGTGGGTGACGATGATCATAGTGCGTTTCTCCTCGGCCAGGCCGCGGATAGTCGCCAGCACTTCGCCGACCAGCTCGGGGTCGAGCGCCGAGGTAGGTTCGTCGAAGAGGATTACTTCGGGTTCCATGGCCAATGCCCGGGCGATGGCCACGCGTTGCTGCTGGCCGCCCGAGAGGCGCCGCGGGTACGCGTCTTCCTTGCCCGCCAGGCCGACCTTGGCCAGCAGCTTGCGCCCCAGCTCGATCGCTTGGGCGCGGGGCGTCTTCTTGACGACCACTGGCCCCTCGATGACGTTTTCCAATGCAGTGCGGTGGGGGAACAGGTTGAAGCTCTGGAACACAAACCCGGCCTGCTGGCGTAAACGGCGAATAGCGCTTTGCTGGCCGCCGAGCGGGCGGTTGGCATCGATGCTGATGGCGCCGATCTGGATACGCCCGGCATCGGGTGTTTCCAGCAGGTTGAGGCAGCGCAGGAAGGTGGTCTTGCCCGAGCCGCTGGGGCCGATGATGGCCACCACTTCGCCGGGTTGCACGGTCAGGTCGATGCCGTTGAGCACGGTCTGGCCTTTGAACTGCTTGGTCAGGCCTTCTACTACGATCATCTTTAGTGCTCCTGGTCGTGCTGGTTGACCCGCGCTTCCATGCGGTTCTGGAAGTGCGCGAGGATGCTGCACAGCACCCAGTAGACCACCGCAACGGCGAGGTACATGGTGAACACTTCAAAGGTGCGCGCGGTAATCAGCTGCGCCTGGCGGAACAGCTCGGGCACCTGGATGGTCGCCGCCAGGGCGGTGTCCTTGACCAGCGAGATGAAGCTGTTGCCCAGTGGCGGCAATGCGGTGCGCAAGGCTTGTGGCAGGATCGCCCGGCGCATGGCCTGGGTACGGGTCATGCCAATGCTGGCGGCGGCCTCCCACTGGCCACGGTCGATCGAGGAGATCGCCGCACGCAGGATTTCGCAGATGTACGCGGCCATGTTCAGCGACAGGCCAATCAGCGACGCCGGGATCGGGTCGAGCTCGATACCGATCTGCGGCATGCCGAAGTAGATCACGAACAGCTGCACCAGCAGCGGCGTGCCACGGAAGAACGACACATAGATGCGTGCCAGCCAGTTCAGGGGCAGGATCTTCGACAGCCGCATCAGGGCCAGGGCAAAGCCCAGCACCAGGCCGAAGAACATGCCGCCGACACTCAGCAGCACTGTGTAACCCGCGCCCTTCAGCAGGAAGGGCGCGGAATCGACAACGAGTTGCAGGCTTTCAGCGATCATTTAGTGACATCGGCACCGAAGTATTTCTCGGACAGCTTGGCCAGCGAGCCATCGGCCTTGAGCTTGTCGATGGCCTTGTTGATGGCGGCCAGCAGCTCAGGTTCGCCCTTGCGCAGGGCCACGCCGCTTTCCAGGCGCGAGAAGGCGTCGCCGGCAAGCTGGGTGTCTTTGGCTTTTTGCGCGTATTCCAGCGCGGCCAGGCGGTCGATCAAGATCGCATCGATGCGGCCGTTGCGCAGGTCGGCGAACTTGCTTGGGTCGTCTTCATAGGTGCGCACTTCGGCCTTCGGCACGTCCTGCTTCACCCATTGTTCGTAGTTGGTGCCCAGGCCCACTCCAACCTTCTTGCCGGCCAGGTCTTGCGCCGTCTTGATATTCAGTTGCTCGGCTTTCTTCTTCAGGATCAGCGCCTGGATGCCGGAAACGGTGTAGGGCTCGGAGAAGTCGTACTTTTTCTTGCGCTCCTCGGAGATGGTCACCTGGTTGACCACCACGTCCAGACGTTTGGATTCGAGCGCGGCAAGGATACCGTCCCATTTGGTCGGCTGGATCTTGGCCTTGACCCCCAGCTCCTTGGCCAGCAGTTCAGAGAGCTCTACTTCGAAGCCGGCCAGCTTGCCGTTTTCGTCCTGGAAGCTGAACGGCGGGTAGGTGCCTTCGAGGCCGACGTTGATTACGCCTTTTTCCTGGATGGTCTTCAGTTGCTCGCCGGCGAAGGCCTGGCCAAGCAGGCCGGCGCCCAGCACGATAGCCAGGCTGGCATTGAGAAAGGGTTTGGCAAATTTCGACATGTCAGGCCCCGCGCTTGTTGTGGAAGTGGTGGGTGGCGACTATAGAGTTGGCTTCATAGGCCAGGAAATAATAAAAACTTATGTTCTTATGCATATTTTGCTTTTTGTCATGCATAGGCTGCATTGAGGGTAGGCCAGGAAACTATCCCCGTCATCGCGCCTTATGCCCGACTTAGCGCAGGATGGAATAAAGCGTTGTTTTTTCCAAGGGGTGGATTTGCCGTACAGTGGATTGCAAATTATTCGATGGGCCCTGGCAGGAGATCACCGTGAGCGAACAACCCTCATCCGCGCATTGGCAATTACACAACATCGTCAGCGGCCTGCGCGGCGCCCGTGAGCAGTGGCGCAGCCGCAACGGCCGCAGCATTGGCGAGCAGGGCGGGCGCGAGCTGCCGTCGCGCGAGGCCATGCGGCACATCCTCGAGCAGCTGTGCGGCGCGCTGTTCCCGATGCGCCTGGGCCCGGTCGACCTGCGTGAGGAGAGCGAGGACTTCTACGTTGGTCACACCCTCGATGCCGCACTCACTGCGCTGCTGGCTCAGGCACGCCTGGAGTTGCGTTATGCCGCACGCCAGAGCAAGGCCGACCTGGCCGCCGTCGATGCTCAGGCGCTGCGCCTGATACAGGATTTTGCCGCAGCCTTGCCCGGCCTGCGCGTGCTGCTCGATACCGATGTGCTGGCGGCGTATCACGGTGACCCGGCGGCGCGCAGCGTCGACGAGGTGCTGCTTTGCTACCCGGGGATTCTGGCGATCATCCACCACCGGCTGGCCCACCACCTGTACCAGGCCGGGTTGCCGCTGCTGGCGCGGATCAGTTCGGAGCTGGCGCACTCGGCCACCGGCATCGACATTCATCCGGGGGCGCAGATCGGCCAGAGCTTCTTCATCGACCACGGCACCGGTGTGGTCATCGGTGAGACTGCGATCATTGGCGAGCGCGTGCGTATCTACCAGGCCGTGACGTTGGGGGCCAAGCGCTTCCCGAGCGACGAGTCGGGCACGCTGCACAAAGGTCTGGCGCGGCACCCGATCGTCGAGGACGACGTGGTGATCTACGCGGGCGCTACGATTCTGGGGCGGATCACCATTGGCAAGGGTTCGACCATTGGCGGCAATGTGTGGCTGACCCGTAGTGTGCCGGCCGAAAGCAACATTACCCAGGCCAATCTACAGTTGGATTGCCAGGACAAAAACTGACCTGAGAATTTTGTGGCCTTTTCTGAGCCAGTCGCGGGCAAGCCCTCTATTACAGGGGCTGCGGGGTTTTCATAGCCCGCGACAGGGCCACACCGATCAGCGCCCCGGTTCGCATCAAATCCCGATCCATGTTTAACTTGAACGCTTGTTCAACGAAAAAACGCTGGTCCGTTGCCGGTGTTCAACAGGAGGATTCCTTTGCTGAACCCGTTCATTCCGAACCTCACGTCATTCGACGAGGTGCATGCCCCATGAGTGCACCGACCCCTGCCAACAGCACGATCCGCATGAACCCTCCGGTGTTCTACTTCGCGGCAAGTTTCATCCTCATCTTCGGCCTGGTGGTCATCGCCCAACCGCAAGCAGCGGGCGAATGGTTGCTGGCGGCGCAGAACTGGGCGGCCAACACGGTCGGCTGGTACTACATGCTGGCCATGACCCTGTACCTGGTCTTCGTGGTGGTCACCGCCTTGTCCGGCTACGGCAAGATCAAGCTCGGTGCCGACCACGACGAACCCGAGTTCAGCTACCTGTCGTGGGCCGGCATGCTGTTTGCCGCCGGTATCAGCATCACGCTGTTCTTCTTCTGCGTTTCCGAACCCCTGACCCATATGCTGCAGCCCCCGCAGGGCGAGGCGGGCACGGCCGAGGCCGGGCGCCAGGCGATGCAGATCCTGTTCCTGCACTGGGGCCTGCATGGCTGGGGCGTATTCGCCTTCGTCGGCATGGCGTTGGCCTATTTCGCCTACCGCCATAACCTGCCGCTGGCCCTGCGTTCGGCGCTGTACCCGCTGATCGGCAAGCGCATCAACGGGCCGATCGGCTATGCGGTGGACGGCTTCGGCATCATCGCCACGGTGTTCGGCCTGGGCGCCGACATGGGCTTCGGCGTGCTGCACCTGAACGCTGGCCTCGACTACCTGTTCGGCATCAGCCATAGCCAGTGGGTGCAGGTGATCCTTATCGCCCTGATGATGGGCGCGGCAGTGGCGGTGGCGGTTGCCGGGGTGGAGAAGGGCGTGCGGGTGATGAGCGACATCAACCTGTTCCTGGCCTGTGCGCTGCTGCTGTTTGTGTTGTTCGCCGGGCCTACCCAGCACCTGTTCAATACCCTGATCCAGAACCTGGGTGATTACCTCGGCGCGTTGCCACGCAAGAGCTTCGACGTTTACGCCTATGGCGAGAACCGTGACTGGCTGGGTGGCTGGACGGTGTTCTACTGGGCCTGGTGGATTGCCTGGGCGCCGTTCGTGGGCCTGTTCATCGCCCGTATTTCGCGTGGCCGCACCATCCGCGAGTTCGTTTTCGGTGTGCTGTTGATCCCGCTGGGCTTCACCCTGGCGTGGATGTCGATCTTCGGCAACAGCGCGCTGGACCAGGTGATCAACCACGGCATGACCGCCCTTGGCCAGTCGGCCCTGGACGACCCGTCGATGACCTTGTACCTGCTGCTGGAAACCTACCCATGGAGCAAGGTGGTCATCGCGGTCACTGTGTTCATCAGCTTCGTGTTCTTCGTCACCTCGGCCGACTCGGGCACGGTGGTGCTGTCGACCTTGTCCGCCAAAGATGGCGGGGCTGACGAAGATGGCCCGAACTGGCTACGCATCTTCTGGGGCGCGATGACTGCGTTGATTACCAGTGCATTGCTGTTCGCCGGCAGCATCGATTCGCTCAAGTCGGCGGTGGTGCTGACCTCGCTGCCGTTCTCGCTGATTTTGCTGTGCATGATGTGGGGGCTGCACAAGGCGTTCTACCTGGAGTCGCAGCGCCAGATCGCGCAGATGCATTCGCTGGCACCGTTCGCGCAGTCGCGCCGTGGCCGTGGTGGCTGGCGCCAGCGCCTGAGCCAGGCCGTGCACTTCCCGTCACGCGATGAGGTTTACCGCTTCATGGACGACGTGGTGCGCCCGGCGATTGCCGAGGTGCGCGAAGTGTTCGAACAGAAGGGCTTGGTGCTGGTGACCCAGGACGACCCGAGCCATGACAACGTCAGCCTGAAGGTTGGCCATGGCGAGGAGCAGCCGTTCATCTACCAGGTGCAGATGCGTGGTTACTTCACGCCGTCGTTCGCGCTGGGAGGGTTGGGCACGCAAGACTTGAAGAACCGCCGGTATTACCGGGCGGAGGTGCACCTGAGCGAGGGCAGCCAGAATTACGACCTGGTGGGCTACAGCAAGGAGCAGATCATCAACGACATCCTCGACCAGTACGAGCGGCATATGCAGTACTTGCATCTGGTCCGTTAGATAGCCGTTCGCTGTACCGGCCTCTTCGCGGGTAAACCCGCTCCCACAGGTATGGACTGCCCCCAAGAAGTTGGACACCAATCCAACCCTTGGGGGACTTATGGGCAAATACACAGAGCAGTTCAAGCTCACGGCGATCACAACCTATCTGGAAGGTAGCAACGGCTTTCGCAAAGTG